>Ga0181400_1000730_pt1 | contig 14216 bp, 19 predicted proteins | sample 23SPOviralmetaG_FD_130129 | JGI IMG/M metagenome (GOLD analysis project Ga0181400, IMG submission 130129) | Marine viral communities from the oligotrophic San Pedro Time Series (SPOT) site, San Pedro Channel, CA, USA - 23 SPOT_SRF_2011-06-22 | ecosystem: Environmental > Aquatic > Marine > Strait...
TATTTTACTCATCTTCATTTACCTCATGGTGTGTTATACTTATACCATCAACAACTTCTTCAATTTCAGGATCACTAATCGTCAACTCATACTTCTCCCTCATATACTGCATTACTACTCTCGCAGTTGCCTTACTTCCGAGTTCTATTCCATCGTCTCGACCCTCATCTTCACCATCCACAAATCCAACAATCTTTCCGTACCAGAAAGAAGCAAACATTAGTGCAGTCGTAAGGATGGGCCAACCCCATTGTATTTCCATCTAAAACACCTTATAGTTTAAAGTTCTTGAAGTTTTCTGCTTTCATTCTCTGACCAGACGAACTGTTATCAAAGACTGGTTTGTCATCCCATCCCTTGTCTTGATCGTTTGGTATCATCTCTTCATCATCATCATCGGTCAGTCGCATCTTACTGCGGTCAACCTTGACAGTGAATCGATTGTGTCGAGTCGGATCATTGTAACGGTTCTTCAACTGCTTGACCATGATCTTACCTAGATTGTTTAGTTCCTCATTACTGATCAATGCGAACATCAAGTCTGCCGTAGCAGGGAGACCAAACGACTCAGAAGTATCTTCCAGACCAACATCATCATTACTGTAACCAGATCGGGTAGTCTGTGTCGCAGACATAATAGGTACATTGAACTCCACTGCCAAACCACGCAGTTCTTCTGCGATAGACTTGATATAAGAATAAGAGTTGATTGCACCACCCATACCTTTCATACGAGACGAGGCACAGATGTTTAGGTAATCAACAAAGATGACCTCTGGCACAAAGTTCTTTTTCAACTTCATCTCATTCAACAGTGCACGGAAGTGACTGGTGTTTGCCTGTCCAGTCGGATACTCCTTGATGATCAGTTTACCTTGGGTCTTTGCGGCGATCTGACCTACCTTGTCGGTGAACATATCCTTAGATAGATTCTCCAACTGATCAATCGGTATGTTCAATAGATTAGCATCGATACGTTCTGCGATTCTTTCTTCTGCCATCTCCATAGTAATGTACAATACATTCCTACCCTGTGCCAGACCAGAGGCGGCACAGTGACACATAAACAATGATTTACCAACACCTGTTCCTGCCAGTGCAATATTCAGTGTCTTGTTAGGTAGACCACCCTTGGTGATCTGATTGAATAGATCAAGGTCAAATGGTATGCGTTCTTCTTGTTCGTGATAGAACTCATATCGACCATCCACATTCTCCAGATAGTCGTGACCAATGTTAGTGTCAAAGGTAACACCCAATGCCTTGGATAAGACATCGGGTATTGCGTTCTTTTGTAGGGTTGCGTGTTTGCCATCAATGATAGAGATAGACTCCATCACCGCATTGAACACTGCACGGTCTTGACACCACTTCTCGGTGCGTTCAATCAACCAATCAAGGTTCTCTGGTTCGGGTTGGAAGAGATCGTGGAGCAGTTCATTTGCCCCACGATAATCTTCTTCCCCCATAGAGTTGTTCTCATCGATCTCGATCTTGAATGCTTCGAGGGAGGGTAGTTTGTTGTACTTGGCAACAAACTTTGTTACTTCTTTGAACAGACCCTTGTAGACTCCTTGGAAATAGTCGGGAGATAGGAATGCACCCACCTTCCGCATATAGGGGTCATTGGTTAGCAGATTCCTCAGAATCGTCTGTTCCAGATTGATATTCTTCATTATATAACTCCAATTCCTCATGTATTTCGTCAGTTGCCATTATCTCTCCAGTCTTTTTATCCTGTGCGACAAGAGTACCATCGGCAATAGCAATTTCCAGTAAACTAGAGAGTATTCTACCAGAGTACTCCTGTAATGTCAAGTCATTTACTGATAAATCTCCATCTGGAGAAGAAACAATTGTGAAGTTAAAACTGAGTTGGTCTTTGTCCTCCACCACCTCTATCACATCATAGGCAATAACAGTTTCGGGAAACTCTTCGAGGATTCGGATATTCCATCCGTGTTTATCTTCGGATGGAATAATCTCAAAGTGTACATCTTCACTCAACTTGGTTTCTATGTCATTACTCATTTACAATATCATCCATAGAAACAAGTGACTTTTTAGTAATGGAGTACTGGTTCTGTAGGAAGTCTTTGAAGTCCGTACCATTCCAGATAGGTTCCCAGAACTCATCTTTCAGAGTTTCTTTCTCTCGAACCTTACCCTCTACCATCTCTCCAGTACTTCGATCAACTCGGCAATACCATCCATTAGAAGGTTTAGCAACATAACCGCCAGCAAGAGCAACATCCAACAGACCACTATTACGTTCAACACCACCTTCCCAAGAAACAGAGATAGGTATCTTAGACTTCTCTTTAACATATCTCGACTTCTCAACATTAATGACGAAATCATAACCTGTTACCTCTGTACCAGTTTTGTTCTGTCTACGACCCAGAATCCAGATGTTGTCAGCACTGTAGTAAATACCAGTACCACCACCTACGATGTCTTTTGGAAATAGTCCGATTTCCTTATATGTGTGGTTGACGGCAAGCATTGGAATGTTCTTCATAGTCAGATACGGAGTACACATTCTGAACAGACCTTTTAATGCTTTGGCACGAGACATATCTGCCACCGATTTCTCATTAATTGCATCCTCTAACTCTTTCTTGGATGCGAGATTACCAATTGAATCGATAACGACTATAACGTCATCTTTTCTATCAAGTTGCTCAAGTTGCGAAATGAGATCGAACTTCAACTCCTCGACATTGGTGATGGGTGTATGTAACACCCTGCCAGTGTCAATACCGAACTGCTCAAAGTAAGATTGGGGACTACCAAACTCACTATCATAAAAGAGCATAACAGCATCCTTCTTAGACTTCAAATATGCACCTGCCATTAGCAATGCAAATGAAGTCTTGAAGTGCTTACTCGGCCCTGCTAGGACTGTTAATCCCGGTGTGACACCACCGTCAGTACTTCCTGCCAATGCGACATTCACCATCGGAACATCGGTTGGCACCATATCTTTTTCAGTAAAGAACTTGCTATCAGACAGTACTTCCGTTGTCTTGATCTTGCTGTTCTTCTTTAGTTTGTCCATCATACTTGACATTATTTTCTTCCTCACGTTTATCTAGTTCATATTGTTTGCGATAATTGTTGTTTATATTAACACACTTATCAATTAAAGTCAAGTCCTCATCGAATAAAGTAAATGCCTTACAATCTTTGGGGAAACACGCACCACCGAATCCTCGTTTACCATCATATCCCGGTACACGAGTATGACCCATGCCGATTCGTTTATCCCTACCAACTGCATTCATAATAGTCGGATAGTTACACCCAAACTTCTCAATCGAATCAAAGAATTGATTGAAGAATGTTACCTTGGTCGCAAGGAATGAGTTCACCCCATACTTCACGAATGCCGCCTCAACACCACTGGTGAATATAAATTCAGTGGCAACACACAGACTGTATATTTCATAGAGTTGTGCAAGACCTTGACACGCATCTGGATGACCACCAATCACATGATAAGGTGCCATCACAAACTGCTCTTTGGCATTGGACTCAGTCAGAAACTCAGGGTTGATAGTCAATCGTTTGATGTCATCTTCAAACACAGACGAATACAGACGATCCACAATGTCTGGTGTGATTGTTGATTTGACAACAACACCACCCTCAGTATGTTCCAAGAGTTTCAATACAGCATCTTCTACAATAGATGCATCCACAAATCCACTTTCTGACATTGGAGTCGGAGCACAAATAAATGTGACATTTGGTTTCCAATCCAATAGATCATCAATAGTGGTATTATGTTTTGGGTCAACATAAAACTTCTCAATGTCTCGGTGAGTAAATGCGTAGTCCACCGCACCCCCAACAAATCCATGTCCAACAATACCGATTCTCAATTTGGGTGGGTTACCATCCGCATCAAGAAGTGGGTAATCATTATCTTCCATCATCTCTTCTTCATTCATATTTTATCCTTTGTATCCGTAATACTCTTTAAACCATCGAACAAATGCTTCCACACCCTGTTCGATATTCACTTTGGGTTTATACCCCAATTCTCTCAATTTACCTGTGTTACTCCAAGTCTCTAGAGTATCAGCAGGATGTCTAGGTGCCAGAATAACTTCTGGTTCCTTTCCAACTTCCTTACCTATGCGTGAAATAAAATGCATGAGGTCTACTTGCTTACCTCTACCTATATTGAATATCTCATTGGTAGGTAGATCGGCAAACAGTGCAATCTTGACTCCTTCAACGATGTCACCAATATAGGTGAAGTCTCGTTTCATGTTACCATAGTTAAATGCTTGGATAGGTTCATCATGGCAGATTGCATCGGTGAACTGATACAGTGCCATGTCTGGTCTACCCCAAGGCCCATATACTGTGAAGAATCGTAGACCAACATTGTTGAGTCCACTGATCTTGAACTGACATTCGTTACAGTACTTGGTATATGCATAGGGATTCAACTGATGACCAGTAACCTCGTGCTCTACCCATCCAGTAGGTGGAATAGGTGTGCCACCATAGACCGAACTGGTAGATGCATAGACAACCTTCAACACATTATACATCTTACATACTTGAATAAGATTCTGTGTAGCAACAATGTTGTCTTGGTGATAGAGATTCTCTTTACCATAGGAATCCCTAACCCCTGCACGAGCAGCGAGATGGATAACCACATCTGGTTCTATCTTACCGAACATGACATCTAGGTCATCAAAGTTCTTGAGATCACAATTATAGACTTCGTGACCAAAGTACTCGACTCTGTCATATTTCAGATGAGGGTCATAGTAGTCGTTGAAGTTGTCTAGTCCAAACACTTCAAAACCATCTTCTAACAAACTATCTGCAAGATGCGACCCAATAAACCCTGCCGCTCCTGTGATTAATATTCTCATACTTACTCCGTAGTTAGTAAACTATATAGACTTATTATATCGTAGTCCAGTTTTTAGGACTAGATAATACCCTGCTATATTCTTCGACACCCTCTTTTCGGGTGAACAACAAATCTCCTGCAACACAAAAACGACTGTTGTTCAGAGAAGCAACATCTCGAAATCCCTTGACCTCACTCTTACCATCACCTCGTTTTACCTCAATGTCATGCTTCATCTTCGAGGGAAACACATACATCACACCCTCGGATATAGGAAACCCCTCATTGATACAGTTGTTCTGTGTCCATTCTTTACAATGATTCATAAAGAAATGTTGGTAAGGTTCGTTACCGTGTATCTCATTGTGAAACACAATACTTCTTTCCTTACCCCTTGCCACATGGGGATAATATGTAAATGATATATGATTCTCCATATGATCATGTGGGTTGATGGCATTCTTATCAGTCACATTGAAGAAACACTTAGTCAACTGTACATCCAATTTACTTGGATTGATACTAAGACTTTTCAGATACTCTTTCACTCCACCCCTCAGTCTATCCATAAAGATAGAGGGAAAGGATTCGTCAGTGTGTACCCTTTCGTATCCCATCCAATCGTGAGACTGTCCTCTCTGATTAGAATGTTTTAGATACAAGTTAAACCATGCATCCTTCTCTTCCTTGGACACATGATGTTTAGACTGTGAAATCACAGTAGGAAAGGTCAAAAAAGTTTGTACTTGCATCAACCGTTCCTGTAAATATATTCTAGTGCACGATCTGCTTCTTTGTTCAAAGGTCTGTTCTCATACCAGTTACCAGTCTCCATATCCAACTGAGTACACATCTGTGCAATCTGATTGGCAGAGATAGGATAACCTTTGGATACTGCGTTTCCTGCAACCGCAATCATAATCTGATACATCTTGTGATACCAACCTGTACCAGTAATTGCACGATACTCGTTCTCCAACTTACGAGGGAAGAATGGGCAGTCACGATACGATGTCCATGTGATGTCAGTATTATTTAGAGAATTTTTGCGGTGTTCTATCACTGCTTTTTGTAATTCTGGTGGTAACCTATCCATGAAGGTCTTGCCTTGCGGTTCTACATATGCGTGTTTGTTCATCAACATATCTGGATCAAGGTGTACACCCTTGTTGATGAACATGAAACTATACGCATTCGGATACTGTGCAGGGACATAGTACATCCGAGAAATATCTTTGGTCTGCTTGTCACCTAGTCCATCAAACTGTTTGTTCATAGAGAACCAGAAGTGTTGTAGTTCCTTGCTACGAACCTGTCGTGTCAGTGGGAACACCAAACGAAACTTGGGTTGTTCCTCGGTTGACGATGCAGTATTGTAACAGACATAATGAAACCGACCATACTTCTCTGCAAGTTGCTCTTTTAGGCGCTGGCAAGCACTAATACTGGAATCACCAGATAGTACAAAATCATCAACATCAAGAGCACCCCAACCACCCCATAAATCAACATTCTTATTACTCCTCGTAGTATCGGGAAAATAACGAGCAGGACTAATAAGCACAGAAGAATCTCGACCACCTTTTCTACCCTCCTTACCAAACATATGATATAGTAGTTCTTCAAACTGTTCCCACGATTCGATCTCCATTCCCCGATGGGTCTGGTTGTCGAATGTGTTTTTAAATATTGTAAGTGAATATCTCATGTTGTAATAATACCACAGTGATCAATTAATGTCAAGTTAAAAAGTTATCCAGTGTTGATGTTCCGATTTTCTCTGCTTTCTTTCTAGCATAATACTTTCGTTTTTGCTCTCGTATCTTCTCTGGATTCTTTTCACGATACTCTCGTCTTTGCTCTAGTATCTTCTCACGACTCTCTTTATAATACTTTCGTTGTTGCTCTCGTATCTTCTCTGGATTCTTTTCACGATACTCTTGTTTTTTCTCTAGTATCTTCTCACGATTCTTTTCACGATACTCTCGTCTTTGCTCTAGTATCTTCTCACGATTCTTTTCAAGATACTCTCGTCTTTGCTCTGGATTCTTTTCACGATACTCTCGTTGGTACTCTCGTAACTCCTCACGATTCTTTTCACGATACTCTTGTTTATACTCCTGTGTCCCAGACCTTCCATGAACATACCAATGAGAATCTTTCCCAGACTTTGCAGGTGGTGGAAAACAAGTAGCAACATTATAATACTTGTCCCAACACTTCTCCTTTCTATTATTGAGAAGGTCATTCTCCAACTGCCTCATATCAGGTACAGTACCATATGCGAGAATTCGTCTACTAAATCCTTCTGGTATACTATGTGCTTTGAACTGCTCCATGACTTTTGACGAATGAGTATAACCATCATCTGGTGTGCCTTTGTGATAACCGATATAGTACATACTATTCTTGGAATCGTGCCACATATACACGAATGCTTCACTCATCCAAAGAAGTCCTCTCTAAATATTTGATTGCCCTTCGGAGACCCTCTATATTATCTCCCAATTTACCTATACCCACATTGCAGTTCTGACACAACCAACCTCTAAACTCATCGGTATCATGGCAGTGGTCTAGAATAGCATGATTAGCAGTGTGTATTGATTTTGATTTCTCAAAGGGAATACCACAACAATCACAATTAGATGGTGCAGGGGGTGAAATCTTTCTCAACCGCTTCATATTAATTTTTCCATCTTTATGACATCGGGCACATTTGCGATCTTTCTTATCCTTGTATCCAAAATGAGTATAAAATTCATCTATATGTTTTTCTTTTTTACAGACAACGCAAGTTTTAGTTTGGTCTTTCGGAAGGGAATCATAACCCAGTAAAGTGTTCATCCAAAGAAGTCCTCCAATGATGCTTGGGGTTCGGCAGTCCAACCAACAGCATCCAGTATGGGTTCAAGTGGGTCTACAAATGTCTTGGAGAACATCTTGTCATAGTCGATGTACTTCTCCAGTTGCAACTCACGAGGTAGGTTTTGGGGATAGGAAATCACATTCTCCTTGATAGGATTCGGTGTCTTGAGATAGACAAACTTTATCTTCTCACCATTCTTGATAGTCTCGTGTCGCATACCCTTGGTATACTTATTGTACAACAGTGCACCCCGAACATGGATCGGTGTACCCTTCTTGTATATGGTTTTCTTGTCTGCCCACTTTTCTACCGCACTCACTCCACGAGGGAATGATATGTCCTCGGCAGGGAGTTTGACAAACTCGTTGCGGAAATTACGAATATAGTTCTGTGTCTGATCCTCGGTGCCATTGATGATCACACCAAAGACTTCCTTGAACTTATCACGCACCACTTGAGGTGTGGATGACTTGACTGCTTCGATACCCATCATCTTGAGTTTGGGTTCGGCAAACTGAACACCCTCGTTGTTGTGCACATTGAGAATGTATCGTTTCTTTGCCACCCAGATACCACGGTCAGCAATCACCTCACGACCCATCTCCATACGGTTGACATACGCATTGGTATAGTCTGCGAGGTCTTCGTATGCTTTGGCAAGAACAGGTTCAAAGTGTTCGGAGCAAATCTTGTCCAGAAACTTGACAGGGTCTTTGGGTTTGAATTTATCAACCAGAGTACCCATACGCATATAGACCGAGTCAGTATCAATAGCAATCACATAGTCTTCATCGGTGCCTTGGAGTTTGTTCATCTCTTTGTTGACTGCTCGTTCTGCCCACTTGATGGATAACTGTCCTGCCAGAGTAATAGACTCGGCAACCCTCTGATCAAAGTATCGGAACCATCTGTTACCTAGTGCACCATAGAGACTGTTCATAAGAATCTTGATCGACATCTGTTGGTTATCAAGAGTAGCAATCTTGTTGGCAAGACCCTTGCGAGGATACTGCTCATACTCTTGTTGTGCTTCCAACATCTGCTTCTTGATCTCTCTGCGTTCGGCATAGTACTGTCGAATCACACTAGGGATGATACCCTCTTTCTCTTTGGTGAACCGAACACCCGATGGGGCAACCGCATAGTTACCAGTGGTATTGGTTACTCCTGCAAGCATTCGTTCCACATCAGTATCGATCAGACCATCCACCACAGTTTCGGGTGACATATTGTATTGTACAATGATCATCGGATACAGGGAGTTCAAGTCAAAGGATGTTACCCAATCATGGGAACCGACTTGAGGTTCTTTCACATAACCTCCTGCAAAGTCACCCTTGGTTTTTTCTTCTTTCGAGGGAACCGCAATATGCTTGAGGTTCAGAATACGATAGATGATGGAATCCCAGATAGTGGTTGTACCAAACACATCCTCATAGTTCACACCACCACGGTATGCCATAGTCATTGCCAGAGTGATCAGTCCGAGTTTCTCTTCCAACAGGTCAACCAGTTCAACATCTCGAATGTTGTAGTCAATGAACTTCTGGTGATCTTCCTTGTACAATGTGTGTAGGTTGCCGTGCTCCTCATACGAGAGTTTGCGTTCACCCAATACGACATGGGCAATGTGATCCAGACGATAGGACTCTTGTTGACCCAGAGTGTTGAGAGTAAACTTACGAAACAGATCATAGTAATCCAACTGAGCAATACCCATGAGGTCATAGGTGTCCACATCCTTCATACCCATCTTACCACGAACAGTACGAGACGAGACGGTGCCCCAAGGTGAGAATCGTTTGACAGACTCATCACCAATAACCTTCCTTGTTCTATTAACAAGATAGGGAATATCAAACTGCTTGGTGTTCCAACCAGTGACAATGTCGGGTGAACCATGACCCTGCCAGTAATCTAGAAACTTGTCTAGCAGTTGCAGTTCGGTGTCACACTTCGTGTAGATTGCTTTCTCTGGTGGATCATAATCACCCAGACCCCACACACGAAAGAAATCTTCTTTACTGGATTTGGTGCATATAGAGATAACTGGATAGTTTGCTTGCTCTGGTTCGGGGAATCCCTCATCGGATGCAACCTCAATATCGATGGTGGTGATTACAGGTAGTTCACGATCAAACTTGATGTCCCTCGGAAACTTCTCTGCAACAAATTGTGAGATGAAATTGTTCTGACCATAGACCTTGAATGTGTCTATATGTTGGTACCGTTTTGTGAACTCGGTTGCTTCACGCATGGTCTCGAACTGGATAGGTTCGACTGACCTACCATCTAGGGTAGACCACCCACTGTCACCCTTACCACTGACATACAGGGTAGGTTTGAAAGGGATGCGTTTTTTGACTCGTTGACCGTTGGAATATCCACGATAGAGTAACGCAGACCCATATCGGTCAATTGATGTGTAAAAATCCATAAACTCTCCATAATCTGATGTTACACATTATACAGGACAGAACTAGGAATGTCAAGGAATAATTTTAAATCCGTTGGCACGCTCCCAAGGTTTATACTTCATACCCTCATGCTCTTGGGTTATACCAAATGATTTAGAGATCACTTGGGTCGATGCAAGTTTGAATGGGGAATCTGTCTTACAATGAAAGTTATATGTATTACGCAGTTCGGTTGCGGTTGAACCTACATTAACATGATAGCAATCACCATAGTGAGTCATCCATGTATAGTCTCGATCATTCTTATTCTTGTGGGTCAAGTAAGTCTTGACCAGTCTCTCCACACAACCGTAGGGCCCACCATTGAGAGGGAACTCTTGATTCACTAACAAGTCATGCATGAAGAGAGCACACCTACGAGAGAATGAATAGCAAGACATGAACAGTCCGTGATTGGCATAGTCCAGTCCGTGTTCCATAGTGAAATCAATCTGTCGTTTAAATTCATCGGGGTCTAGCAGATAGGAATCATGTTCCATTACATAGAACCGTTCCCTGCTTTGGGTGCGGTTTCTTATCATCCTCCAGTGACTAATATCCCCTGCTCTCTCCGAGGGAGTACTGATAGATTGTAGTTGCATCTTTTGAAGTAGAGGTTGCCAGTTGTAGAGGGGTTCTAGTTCTGAGATGGTATCGGGAGTATAACACTGAACGACTTCAATGTCAAGGATGTTTTGTTTCTGCCACGATTCCAGTGCGATCTCTGTATACTTCACAGAGGTCGGATTATTCAAATCTGCAATCATGTATGCTTTCATAATATTGGAAGGGGAGTTTCCTCCCCCACCTCAGTTTTTTAGAACAGGGGTGATAGTGCAAGTACTACAACACCCATACTTGCTACGAACAACCCGAACTCCATTTTGGTTTCAGTTGACATTTTGTTTCCTCGAAAAATTTAAGATATTTTAATTTGACGAGGTCGCTTCTCTTTTGGGATTTCTAACTTCAAATTTACTGCAAGAATACCGTCTTTGAGAGAGGCACCAGTTACTTGAACATACTCGGAAAGTCTAAACTGCCTTCTAAAGTCCTTCGTGGAAATTCCACGATGTATCACTTCTCGGTCTCTAGACTCATGCGAACCACTGATTCGCAATGAGCGTTCTTTCTGTTCTACAATCAGTTCTTCTTCTTTGAATCCCGCAACCGCCACCTCTATTAAAAACTCATCTTCCGTTACCTTCACAATGTTATGAGGTGGATAATGGTCATTTGCGTGTTTAGTTGCGTATTCCAATTCGTTGAACAAATGGTCGAAACCAATGAATGCGGAACGTGGGAATAGTTGTTTACCTACTTTTAGATTTGTCATGTTGCTATATCTCCTATATTTTTTTAGCAAGATTATGTAAGAACCCGAACTATTACGGCATCCTTACGATTTGTCACTTTTCGTGACACTACTATATATAAGAATTTACTTCTCTATATAAAGTTCTTTGGATCAGTATCGGGATCACTCTCAAAACCAAACGAGAATGTGACTCGTGATACTGATGGTTTCAATTGGTGATATGTGCCTCTAGGTAAATAGACACAATCACCTACTTTCAAAATACGAGTCTCGTCTGCATTCCTTGGTTCTTCGGTATAACCGACTGTAATCTTACACTCACCAATTGCTTGTAGCAGGAATACATCCATACTGTCACAATGTCTAGGGTATGAACCAGAGTCTTGTCCAAACCCAACAAATGCAATGTTTGTAATTTGGGGTGCACCCTTTGTATATTTAAACTTCTTGGGTGCAGGATCAACAAAAAACTCTGTCATCTCTTGATGAATCTCTTGTGCAATCTGAGGTGCAGATGGTCTCCGATGAAACTCATTACATCCGAGACGATTCTTCTCACGATTCCAATCGTATAATTTCGATGGATGGGTATCAATCATATGCATCATGGTGTTCCAATCGTATCCGACAATGTCCTCTATACGACCCCACCAGTGCTTCTTCGCACGAATCTCTTCGATATGATGTTGAAACAGACCTGTTGCCATTATTCAAATATACCCAGTTTCTTTCCTATGGTATTATCCAACTTCTTCAAAGGAATAGAATCTTGATGCAATTCAAGTGCCTTCTGCTTGGGACTGGTGTTGAAAGTCTTACGGAACCAGATGTCTACTCGGTCTGCAATGTTTACTACTTTTCGGAATACCTTACCAAATCCACGATTTACAATTCTCATTAGAACAACTCCTTCTCAGTAAATACTTCAAAATCCATATAGTTCTCTTCGGCAAACTTCCTTGCTTCTGCCCACTTTGCTTGATTGATCTTCCACTTCTTTTGATAATGAGGTTTTATCTCAATCATCTTTCTTACTATGTTACCCTTCTTGTCGTGAATCTCAACCCAGAAGTCTGGATAGTAGGTGCGGTTCTTACCCTCAAACACATAGGGAATCTTGAACTCTTCACTTGACCATTGTAATATACTCGGACACTTATCACAATACACCATGAACAGTCGTTCCCAACTGCTACGGTATATAATCTGTTTTATGTTACCGTTATACTTCCATGCGTTCCTTGGAACGAACCTACCCTTGAAGTTATTACCAAACATTTACTCACCTTTGTTTTCACTTGTTACCAATATTGTATTTGGGACACAACTCCCACTGGTCTTTGTCTTTGAATCCAATGATCTTAATTTGTCTTAGAGGTGCACAATCTACTGCTACTTCCTTGTTCTGTATCTCTACAAGTCCCCAGTCTGATAACAATGTCGCAATAGTGTTTCGTCTCTCGACATCTGATTTCTCTAAGTTTGCTTTCTTACCATCCAAGATAAACAGTTCTTTGAAGTGTACGATATAGTACCTTCCCTGTTTATGGAGGATATGGCAGGACTGAAACAGTTTGTTTTCTTTGCGTGATGCCACTCCGATTCTTGTTAGAGTTTCACGCACTTTGAGGAAATCATCAGGTTCTGCCAGAGTGATCTCTAGCATACTCGCTGGTACCCATGATACTAAGTTATTTTCTTCCACCTTTATTCACCTTGTCTTTTATTTGTTTAATTTGAGAAGGTGAGAGAAGAGGTAGGATTTGCCGTGTTTTTTCATTGCTATATCCATAATATCTTTTTACCGACTCAAGGTCATGTTCCAATTCAGGTTTTACCCATTTTGAGAAACGCTTCCGTTTCCTAACTATATTTATAAGAAACGAGAATTGTAGACGAGAGTCTAGGTGGTGGTATTTGTTCATCTCATTCGCAAGAACGACAGTATCAGAGAAGTAAGATAACGAACGGTTTACCATGAAAGGTAGATATACTTTCTCGTCATCCGAGGATTGCATAATATCTTTCTTGGAATAATTAATCGCATTCACATAATCAAAAGGTTTTATCAAGGTATTAAACTCCGTTTCCAAGGTAAGTCAAAAGGATCAGCATCTTCTGTAGTTTCAAGTACTATACCACACTTAGCAAGGAAAGTCAATCCTTCGTCTGATTTATATCCGTGGTCGTAGACGACTCTTTCGATTCCTGCTTGGTGGATGAGTTTTGCACAGTCGATACAAGGGGCACAGGTCGAGTACAGAATTGCACCCTCCGCCGATTCCGTTGACTTTGCAACCTTTGTAATCGCATTCGCCTCTGCATGAAGCACTTCCTTTTTAGTTTTTAGTTCTCTACCATATCCAGTATTACCAGATTTTATTTCTTCTTCGCAGTTATTATCCCATCCACTAGGCATACCATTATACCCAATAGAGATAATACGATTGTCTTTCACAATGACACAACCAACCTTCATCCTTCTTGCGGATGATAGTTTGGCATATGTCTTTGCGACTTCTAAGTGTGCTTTGTCCCACTTATCCAAAGTCAAACTCCATCTGAGTTTCAACCCACTCATTACCTACCTTGGTCAATGATGTGGGTTTGTGTTGAGGTTTCTCTTCCGAATCTGGAAGGACTATGATATAATCACCAGACAGATGCCTTAGATTGGCATACTCGTCAACA
>Ga0181400_1000731_pt1 | contig 14206 bp, 17 predicted proteins | sample 23SPOviralmetaG_FD_130129 | JGI IMG/M metagenome (GOLD analysis project Ga0181400, IMG submission 130129) | Marine viral communities from the oligotrophic San Pedro Time Series (SPOT) site, San Pedro Channel, CA, USA - 23 SPOT_SRF_2011-06-22 | ecosystem: Environmental > Aquatic > Marine > Strait...
CTGACTCGCGTCCTGTACAAGTACAAATTCCATGTATGGAAATGTACGGCGATACATGTAACATTCTTAACGAAGTACGTGGCTGGTTTAAAGATCCAAGTCTAGAAGACATGGGTCGTAAGTATTGGAAAAAGCGTTCATACGTATTCCAAGGCTTTGTAACTGATAATCCGTTAACTAACGACGAAGCACCTGAAAATCCAATCAGACGCTTTATTATTGGTCCACAGATTTTCCAGATTATTAAGGCAGCACTTATGGATCCAGACATGGAAGAATTGCCAACAGATTATACTGCTGGTGTAGACTTCCGTCTTAACAAAACATCTAAAGGTGGTTATGCAGACTACGGCACAAGTAATTGGGCACGTAGAGAGCGTCCATTAGATGATGCTGAAATGAATGCAGTCAATACACATGGACTATTTGATCTAGGTGACTTCCTTCCTAAGAAGCCTGACGCAACTGCACAAAAAGTAATGCACGAGATGTTCGAAGCATCTGTAGATGGCGAAGCATATGATCCAGAGCGTTGGAGTAATTACTTCCGTCCTGCAGGTATGCAAGCACGTACTGGTGATCCGCAAAAAGCAGCATCGCCACAAGCAACTGCTGTAAGCCAAAGTGCTCCAGTAGCACCAACTCCAGCACCTGAGGCTGCACCAGTGGCAGCAGATCCTGCTCCAGCAGCAGAAGCAGCCGGCGGCGGCGCACAGGACATTCTTGCAATGATCCGTTCACGTCAAGGTTAATGCAACTGAAAAGGGTTGCATTATTGATTTGCAACCCTTTTTTATTACAGCTTTTTAGGAGAAAACATGGCTAAATCATTTGATGTTAGTAAGTTCCGTAAGGACTTAACTAAAAGTATCTCAGGCATGAGTAGTGGCTTTAACGATCCAACAGACTGGATTTCAACAGGCTCATATGCACTAAACTATCTTATTAGTGGTGACTTTCACAAAGGTGTTCCGCTAGGTAAGGTTACTGTGTTTGCTGGCGAATCAGGAGCAGGTAAGAGTTATTTCTGTTCAGGTAACGTTGTAAAACACGCACAGGATCAAGGCATCTTTGTAGTATTAATTGACTCGGAGAACGCACTTGACGAGAGCTGGCTACAGGCTCTTGACGTTGACACTAGTGAAGATAAACTTCTTAAACTAAACATGTCAATGATTGATGATGTAGCAAAAACTATCTCAACATTTATTACAGACTTTAAAGCAATGGACGAAGAAGATCGTCCTAAAGTGTTGTTTGTAATTGACAGCTTGGGTATGTTGCTAACACCTACTGACGTTGATCAGTTTAACAAGGGTGATATGAAAGGTGATATGGGTCGTAAGCCTAAGGCATTGACTTCACTTGTTCGTAACACAGTTAACATGATTGGTTCGCTTAACGTAGGCTTAGTATGTACTAACCACACTTATGCATCACAGGATATGTTTGATCCAGATGATAAGATTAGTGGTGGTAGTGGCTTTATCTATGCATCAAGTATTGTTGTTGCGATGAAAAAGTTGAAACTAAAAGAAGATGAAGCAGGTAATAAGATCTCGGAAGTTATGGGCATCCGTGCTGGTTGTAAAGTAATGAAGACACGCTATGCAAAACCTTTCGAAGGTGTGCAGGTTAAGATTCCTTATGAAACTGGTATGAATCCATACAGTGGTCTTATTGAATTATTTGAGAAAAAAGGCTTGTTGACAAAACAAGGCAATCGACTCAAGTATGTCAATCTTGCAGGTGAGGAAGTACTCGAGTACCGCAAAGCATGGATGGTTGGCGAAAAACTTGATTTGATTATGTCAGAATATGACGAAAAAACAGCTCCGGTGGTAAATACCGACGAAGTTGATTTAGAACAAGCAACTGTAGATCAAATTGAGGAAGCAACTGCCAATGAATGAAGAACACATTAGTGACATCTGGACGATGTTCAAAGAATATACAGATAAGAAACAAATGGATCTTGTCGCTGAAAAGTATGTCGATTTGTTAGCCGATTATGGTGTCAGTGATGAAACTTTTAAAGAAGTTATCGGTACAGATTCATATCTAGACGAAGCAATTACTTATTACTTAGATTTAGATAATATAGACGATGACGAAGAAGAGTGGGATGAGTAATGGGTTGGTATAGCGAAGTATCACGAGACATTTCTAAGATACCGAGTGCTGTACAGTACTTCGAAAACGAACTAATACAAGGTCGTTTAGATGTAAAACTCAAAGGCAATGTTGAACGTGCTGCCGCAGAAATGCCCGGCATCGTTGAACAGCGTTTTAACCAACTTCAAGAAATTGAAGCAATCCTGCACTACTTAAATATCGAGCTACGTAGATTGCGTAGCTCGTACTTTAAGAAATATCTTGAGAACTATCAACGAGCTCTGTCAAGCCGTGACGTTGAAAAATACGTCGACGGTGAGGCAGACGTTGTTGACTATGAAAAGATTATTAATGAGTTTGCACTAATGCGCAACAAGTGGTTAGGTCTATTAAAAGGTTTAGATCAGAAGCAATGGCAAATTACTAATGTTGTAAAACTTAGAGTAGCTGGGATGGAAGATGCTAGTCTATAAATACTGTAAGGAGAAGCCATGGAAAATTTTAAATACTTAATAGACAAGATTTATGATACTGATTTTACTAGGGAACCATTTAGATTTATCTATGTAGAAGACTTTTTTACACAAGATCACTTCGAACGTATAACAGCATGTAAACAGATCAATGTACCTCAGTTTGATAGTTCTGAGCATATGTGTTCAGAACTTGCAACTACATACAAATACAAGCCGCAACCATTTCCGGGGTGTACTACAAGTGTACAGTCTTATTTAGAATGGTATAATAATCAAGACAAAGGTAAAGGTGTAGGAAACCAAGATCTGTTAGAAGGATACGGGATAGCGTTTAGACTGAAGCATTATCAAGATAGTATTTTAGAAGAGCTTGTTGCATTTTTTAACAGCGATTCTTGGCACAAATGTATTAAGAAAAAATTTAAAAAGACAGGCGAAACAAGTGTAGATACTGCAATACAAAAATATGTATCAGGTTATGAAATAAGTCCACACCCGGATATTAGACGTAAATGTGCTACATATATGATCAATATTAATACTGCTCCTGAAGCAGAGCACTTAGGGTTGCACACACACTTTATGACATTTAATGATGACAAAAAGTGGATCGCTGAACAATGGCGTGATAAACAAGACCAAGATACTTGTTGGGTACCTTGGGATTGGGCAACTACAAATTATGAACATAGTAAAAACAATTCTATTACAATGTTTGCACCAGACTATAATACGTTACATGCTGTAAAGTTAAAGTACGACCATACTAAACTTCAGCGTACACAAGTGTATGGTAATTTATGGTACACTGGCGACAGTAGACCAAAAGTAAAAAAATCTAATTGGAAAAGTTTATAAAATGAAAACATATAAACGAAAAGAAGATAACGTAATATTTCCTTGGTTACAAAAACACTTGCAACTACAAACTACTATTGTTAAACTTAGGGTAGCTGGGATGGAAGATGCCAGCTTATGAAGACACGTATAATACGTCTTGAAGAAAACGAACATTCATGCCAAATGGCTCAAGACTGTTTTAACCAAGCAGTATTGCATGGATTGCAACCTAAGTTTTATAAAGCAATTAACGGCAATGATGCAGTACGCCATTACCAAGCAACGGGTGTTAAATCAAAACGAAGAATGAAAAAAGGCAGACTAGGTGTACTAGGATGTTTTTTTAGCCATTATTATTTGTGGCAAGAATGTATGGTAACAGGCACGCCAACTCTTATTTTAGAACATGATGGTTACATGCTAAAACCCTTGCCAGAAAATATACTAGATACATTTGAAGATGTATTAAAATTAGACAGATGTGATCCGTATAGCGGCGCATATAATAAAGTATTAGAAGAAGAATCAACTCTAAATCTATCAATAGAAAAATATACAAACTTACAAAATAAAAATCCTGTTAAAATTGGAACAGGAAACTACTTCAAAGGTGCATATGCATATATAATAAAACCATCTGCTGCAACTAAATTAATTAGACATATACGACAAGATGGCCATGTTCCTGCTGACCAACAAATTGGTGACTGGATTGTTGATACTCGTACAACAGTACCTAGTCTAGCAAGACTACATCCGCACTACGCAGTCGGCGCAAATATTAAACAAGATAGTTTGACTAGGAATTTAAAGGAAACGTAATGTCGAAAAAATCAAAAAAACGTGAACCAGTATTTGTAATGGAAAAAAGAAACAATTGGTTTAACGAATATCACGACATGCCAGAACTAGGCATCACTGGCACACGCAAAATTAATGATAGAATTGCATATTACGATCAACAAGACTTTAAAAATGCTACTGCTATAGACTTAGGTTGTAATATGGGGCAAATGTCTTTCCAAGCAGAAAAATGGGGAGCAGATGTTATTGGTGTAGAGTTTGATGCTAATGCTGTTGCTAATGCATTGGAAATAAAAGAAAAAATAGGTTCTACTGTAAACTTTGTAGTTGATGATTTAGACAGTAATTTCTTTTGGAACAGTATTCCAAAACAAGATGTTGTTATGTTTCTTGCTGTTATCGATACACTTGAACTTGAAAATAGATATGGAATATTATCTAAAGCATGTGCAAAGACAAACAAAGTGATGTATTTTGAAGGACATGGCAAATCGCCTATTAGTAAATACCTAAAAAACATTGTTGACTATACTGACTTTTCTCAGATTGTATACAAAGGATATACTCCTACTAAACGTCCTTTCTTTAGATGCACTCGTGATGTATTAAATGAACAACAGTTTTTAGAAAAAATTATAAACTCTCAACATAAAAAGATTGCAGTTGTTGGAAAATCTTTGTCAGGAAAATCAACACTTAGATTAAAACATTGGCAGTCGCTAACTGATTTAGGATATAGTATTATTGACGATCTTCGGCATATTAAAACTGTGCAAGAAAATTCGCAAGGTATTCTTATACCAACATCTATTGATAAAATTTTACCTGAGCAAATTAAAAACTTTGATAAATTTGTCTGCTTCGATTATCGTGCTTTAGAATATTACGATGAGTTTGATGCTGTGTTTTTTGTTACACCAAACAAGGATTTAATTGGACAATCTAGGCCACGTAAAAATCCTATGAGAAGTCCAACAATAAAAAACTTTGATACAATAAAAGAAATATACACAGTTAGGGCGTATTAATGAGAACATTTTGGATGAACGGAAAGCCTAATTTTGGAGATCAACTAACTCCGTACGTTTTTGATTACTTCGGTATATCTCATTCAATGAGTGCTAAACTAGGTAAATGCCGAGCAATGTGTATTGGTTCTATTGCACACAGAGCTACTGACGATATGATTGTATTAGGCAGTGGATTAATGTTTGCAGATAAATTTACTGTTAATCCAAATGCTGATTACAGATTTGTGCGAGGCCCATACACTCGACAAAAAATAATAGATGCAGGTGGCAGTTGCCCTAAAGTTTACGGAGACCCCGCTATGCTTCTGCCATTGTTTTGCGAAGAAAGTGAAAAGGAATATGACGTAGGCATTGTTCCGCATTATGTAGACTACGAATATACCAAACAACAATATCCTAATTATAAAGTAATTGATGTTATAAACACTGATCCATTAGTAGTAGCAAAAGAAATAACAAAATGTAAAAAGATTATATCCACTAGTTTGCATGGAATTATTGGAGCACATGCATATGGTATTCCAGCAGCTTGGGTTAAATTTTCAAAAAAAGTAAAAGGCGACGGTATTAAATTTAATGATCATTATGCGTCTTTAGGATTAACAGCACAATCTTCAACAGTAGAAGACCCTATATATACTACTGGAACACTTGATTTAAATCCTATGATAAGTATTTTTGAAAACTTATCTCAAAGTAGTCAAATAACTTTATTACAATAAACTACGCACATAAATATCTACATGAAAGTAGTATTGGTTACGGGTGGCTTTGATCCACTACACTCAGGACACATTGAGTATTTTAAGGAAGCAAAAAAGCTAGGCGACAAACTTGTTGTTGCTGTGAATAGTGATGCGTGGCTTACACGTAAAAAGGGCAGACCTTTTATGCCTTTTGAAGAACGTATTAAAATTATTGAAGCACTTGAAGTTGTTGATCAAACAACATATGTTATGAGCGATGATGTAAACGATGATGCAGGCGGAGCAATCTTCCATACACTATCAACACACGGCAATATTGAGATTATCTTTGCAAATGGTGGTGACCGTAAGGAAGGCAACGTACCAGAAGAAGAACAATGGGGAGAAGACCCTCGTATAACATTTGTTTATGGTGTAGGCGGCAATAATAAAATGAATTCAAGTAGTTGGATACTTGATGAGTGGAAAACACAAAAAACAGAACGCGATTGGGGTTATTGGCGTGTGTTAGATCACAAGCCAGAAAAAGGTTACAAAGTAAAAGAACTAGTGATATACCCAGGCAAAAGTTTAAGCAATCAAAAACATTTCAAACGCTCAGAGCAATGGATAGTACTCGAAGGTGAAGTTGATATGATATCTGAATGGCAATCAAATGTTAACCAAGTCTTAATAACTCCAGACCGATCACCTTATGAAATCGGTATTGAAGTTTGGCACAAGCCAAGCAATCCTGGAAAAGAAAATGCACACATTCTTGAAATACAATGGGGCAGTGAATGCGTTGAAGAAGATATAGAAAGAAGAGATTAATGAAAGTATATGTAGGTTACGACACAAGAGAAGATATAGCATACCAAGTGTGTAAGCACAGTATCACGACTAAACAGCCAGCAGCAGAAATACGCCCACTAAAGCAACAAGAGCTACGAGATGCAGGCTGGTATACTCGTCCTAAGGACAAACTTGCAAGTACAGAGTTTACATTTACTCGCTTTCTTATTCCTGAACTAATGAACTTTAAAGGTTGGGCTGTGTTTATGGATTGTGATATGATCCTTACCACAGATATTAAAGAACTGTTTGATCAAGCAGATGACAAGTACGCTGTTATGTGCGTACAACACGATTACACACCTAAAGAAGGCACTAAAATGGATGGACAAAAGCAAACTATCTATCCACGTAAGAACTGGTCAAGTGTGATGCTGTTCAACTGCGGACATCCTAGCAATGCTAAACTTACACAAGATATGGTAAACGATCCTGAAATTAATGGCGCATACTTACATCGATTTAGCTGGCTGAAAGACGAAGAAGTTGGCGAACTAGATCATACATGGAACTATCTAGTAGGTGTGTATGATGACATCGAAACACCAAAACTAATACACTACACAGAAGGCGGACCGTGGTTTGAGAACTACAGGGACTGCGAATTCAACGAATTATGGAAACATGAACTACAGGAAATGATGAATGGGTAAAACAGCACCAATAGAAATAGCAGCAATAGACAGTGTCGGCGGCAACAACTACCATAAAAAAGGACACTCGTACGATCCTTACTTAGCAAGTATACTTAGAGGGATTGCACAGCATCCTACCACACTATCTACAATTGAATCTAATTGGGAAGAACAAGAAGACACTTCGACTATGCTTCTCATAAGAGGTCTTGGAGGCGGCAGTCAGAAAGCCATCAAACGTTGTTGGAAACAAGGACGTGAGTTTTATGCAGTTGACACTGGTTATTTTGGAAACGGAAAACATAAAACTTGGCATCGTATTACACGCAATGCTCTACAAAATATGGAACAGATGATTGATCGTGATTTTGAAAGACTTGCTGTTCAATTGCAAGTTGAAACCTGGGACGAAATCTACAAGCCATTTACACCTGGATCTAAAATATTAGTATGTCCTCCTAGTAACAAAGTTATGAACATGTTTGGACAACCTGAAGCAGAAATATGGACTAAGAATTTAGTGGAACAGTTAGAACAAATAACTGATAGACCTATTGAAATTAGGATGAAGCCTATTAGAAGTCAACGAGTTACCGGAAGCACTATACAAGAAGCATTACAAGATGATGTACATTGTTTAGTTACATACAATAGTATTGCAGCTACTGAAGCTCTAATGGAAGGCAAGCCTGCACTAACACTAGGACCAAATGCAGCGCAACTAATTTGTGAAACAGACCTTAATAATATCAACAATCCGCGCATACCAACTGAAGAAGAAATGTATAGATTTTTAACTCATCTGTCATATTCACAATTTACACAGCCAGAAATGGAAGATGGTACTGCTTGGGCTATTTTAAGGAAAGATGTATAATGACTATTAGTGTAGCAAGTTATCTAATGGGTATACCTCCTGGAAACAAAAATCCAGAAAAGCCTAAAATTATTGTAAACTTTATTGAAGGAGTGTGGACTGCTGGAGACAAAGGCCAAATTGTTTGTGATTACGACCCAATTGATGCTGATGTTGCAGTAGTGCAGGGCTTTGTTCATCCTGGCAGTAAGCAAGGATTGCACTTAACACTAAGAAAACAAGTTTTTGAAAAACAACAACGAGACAACAAGCGCAGCATTATTGTAGATAGCAACTTATTTTTATACGCTGATAAAGGCAACTCTCAACAATTTTTAAGATTTAGTTATGACGGTGTGTTTCCTAATACAGGAGATTATTGTAATCAAAATCCTGATCCTGCAAGATGGGATTTAATTAGTAAACGTATAGGAATTCAACTTAAACCGTATCGCAAAACAGGAGACAATATTTTAATATGTTGCCAGCGTGATGGCGGATGGAGTATGGGAGGCGAAGCCTTAATGCCATGGCTAGTTAGATCGATACAACAAATAAGAAAATATAGCGATAGAAGAATTATAGTTAGATTTCACCCCGGTGATAAAAATATACTCAATCACAAAAGAATGATAGCAAGATATAGAATGCCAAATGTAATAATAAGTCATGCAGCAAACATATTAGAAGACTTTCAGCATGCTCATTGTGTTATAAATCTTAACAGTAGTCCTACAGTAGCAGCAGCAATCGAAGGACTTCCTACTATAGTATTAGATCCCGAAAAAAGCCAAGCAGCAGATGTATCTCATCATCAATTATCAGATATTGAGAAATTAACAGAACGTGACAGAGAAACTTGGATACATAAAATGGCACAGATGCATTGGTCATTAAGTGAATTAAAAGACGGTACAGCATGGAGGCACCTAAGACAATGGGCAATCAAATAACAGTAGTAACAACATTTCATCCATCAGGATTAGTAAGATACGGACAACGATTTTTAGATAGCTTTGCATCTAGAGTAGACAAACGTATTAAACTTTTAGTATACGCAGAAGATTGTAAGCCTGACAATCCAGACCCTACAAGAATAGAAATACTAGATGCAAAGCAAGTGTTGCCAAAACTAAATGCATTTAAAGAACGTTGGGGTAATGTTCCTAAAGCTAATGGCGACGTTAGTAACGAGCCACAACGGCACACACGCAAGGATTGGAACAAAGAATTTAAATGGGATGCTGTACGCTTCGCTAACAAGACATACGCTGTGTATGACGCTTGTACACGCTCTAAGGACTGGTGTGTATGGATGGATGCGGACACTTTTGTACACAGTGATTGGGCGCATGGTGACTTTGTAGAGTTACTTCCTAGCAATGCATATATCACATATGTTGGCAGAGGCAAAGGCTCTCAGACATGGCCAGAGTGTGGTTTTTACGGAATGAATTTAAATCATCCTGTGTGTCATGAATTCTTAAAGGACTTTGAATCTATGTACGAAGATGCAGATAATGGTATTTTTACTCTTGATGAATGGCACGACAGTTATGTGTTTGGACATTTGTTAGAAAAGTACAAAGACTTTCCATCACATGATTATAGTGCTGATATGTATCTTAAGGAAGCAAAGAGTGGAGGCGGTGGACATCCACTAATTAATGGTCCATTAGGTAAATGGATCGATCATATGAAAGGTGGTCGCAAAGACAAAGGCAAGAGTCTTAGATCAGATATTATGGTCAACAGAAAAGAAGCATATTGGAATGAAATTTAGTTTATGGACAGATTATGGCGCACTTAATAGTAGACCGGTGTTTGATGCTTTTGCAACTAGCCTTGTGGACGATGGGCATACTGTTGTTTATAATGATAACACTGCCGACGTTAATGTTATTTGGAGTGTTCTTTTCCACGGCCGCATGGCTAGAAACAAAGCTATCTGGGAAAACGAAAAGCCTACTATAGTCCTTGAAGTTGGAGGAATAAATAGAGGTGTAACGTGGAAAGTAGGGCTTAATGGAATTAATAGGGATGGTTATTTTAGTCCCGGTGATTTTTGTAATAGTCGTAGCAATGATCTTGGGCTATTACTAAAACCTTGGCGCACCGATGGTGAATACATTTTAATTGCAGGACAACATGACAAAAGTCTGCAATGGAAAAACATGCCACCAATGAGCAACTGGTTCTTAAATACATATGACGAAATACGCAAACACACAGACCGTCCTATAATATTTAGACCGCATCCACGTTGTAGACTAGAACACATAGAACGTGGACTTAGACACGTAATAAGACAGGAGCCCCGACATGTTAACGGCACTTATGATTCTTTTGATATGGGGTTTGATAATATATATTGCACTTTCAGTCATAGTAGTAACCCTGGGATACATAGTATCATCGAAGGCGTTCCTGCTTTTGTTAGTCCTAGTAGTCTTGCTTACCCTGTCGCCAACGACATCGATTTTTTTCATGACATAGAAAATCCGTTGATGCCAAACAGAACACAATGGCTTAACGACTATGCACACACAGAATATACAATCGAAGAAATATCACAAGGTTTACCTTTAAAAAACTTGACAGCTGAGTTATTCTAAGTTATACTTTATGTATGATATTAAATTTAGAAGATTGCTTAGAACACCTTGCAGGCTTGCGTAACTCGCCAGTAGAGTTTACTATTGAAAAAACTGACTATACTATCATGAATAGTATTGCTAGACAGTGTTTCAAAGGTATGGCACTAACTGATAGACAGTCTGCACTTATGCATGAAAAACTGCAATCTTACAGAGATCAATTTACTAATTTAGATTGGGACTTTGATTATGCAGTTAATCAGTTGCGTCAACCATTGCGACACATTGATCGTAGCAAATATATTAAGATAGTAGAAGATTGGATTGTTATTAGATTTCCATTTAGAAAAACAGAAATAGTGTTAGTTCAAGAAGCTGCAACTAGAGCAGGTGACGGATATCATCATCAAAAAGGTTCTCATCAACACAACTTTGCATTTAATGAAGTTAACATTTTAAATTTATTAGATAGATTTAGCACCAAAGATTTTACAGTTGATCAAGAATTACTAGACATTTATGAACAAGTAAAACAAATACACAATCAGCCACAAAAATATCTAAGCGGAGTTTCTAACTTAGAATTGATAAACATTAACAATAAATTATTACCTATAATAAATGATGAACTTGGTGAACTTTCAAATGAAACATTCTGTCAGTTTGTTGATAGAAGATTTAGATATGGGTTCAATTATGTCGACAAGTTAAAAGAAACAACACTTGCAGATAAAATTGCATTACGCAAAGACAGTTCTTATCAAAGCAAACCTAGTGAAGAATCAACTTCTGGAATTTTAAATGCACTTTGGGATTTAAATAGATTTCCAATTTTAGTAATATTAGAAGAAGACAGAGCAGAAGATCAATTATATGAATTTGCAAATCATTATAGAGATATTTTAAATCCGGAACAACAAAGTGTACTATTTCGCTTAGAAGATAAAGATGCAGGCTTTAACCAATTGATTAAGGACAGAAAATTAAATAATTGGGTTGACAAATCTACAAAAGTAGTGTATATTAATAAAAGTAAGTTACCTAAGATACTTGTGAACAACGAATGGAAGCCTTGCGCTACATTTAGTTTTACAAGTACTTTAGATCGTTATTTGGATAATTATGTTTCATTTAACTGTGACTTAATTGTATATAGGGAAGAACATATAAGTCCCTTTAGGAGACATTCACGATACTATGGCTAGTTGTAAATTAATAATTGAAGATGAAGTAAACATTAAACTAGAAGGACTCGAAGTAGACATACGACGAAAACTAGCCAATGCACTTAAATTCGAAGTGCCGTATGCAAAGCATATGCCGCAGTACAAGCTAGGACGTTGGGATGGCAAAGTTGCTTTCTTTGGCATTGGCGGCAGTGGTTATGTTAATCACCTTGATGTTGTTAGTCAAGTGCTTGCAAAAAACAATGTCGAAATAGTAGCTATTGAAGACAAACGTCATCCAATTAAATTAGAATTTAAACCAGTTACAGAAACATACTGGAAAGATCAAGGCGTTGTATGGCCTGAAGGTCATCCAGCACAAGGCGAAGATATTATTCTTCGCGACTATCAAGTTGAAGCAATCAACAACTTTATTGCTAATCCACAGAGTCTTCAGCAAATTGCTACAGGCGCTGGCAAAACAATTACGACAGCTACGTTATCACATCTCAGTGAACCTTACGGGCGTAGCTTAGTTATTGTGCCTAATAAGTCCTTGGTTGAGCAAACCGAAGAAGACTATATTAACTGTGGATTAGACGTAGGGGTGTACTTCGGAGACAGAAAGCAACTAGGTAAGACTCACACTATTTGCACTTGGCAGAGTTTGAATATACTCGACAAGAAGCACAAGGACGGCAGCGCGGTGCTATCACTCGCCGAGTTCCTAGAAGGTGTTAGCACTGTTATTGTCGACGAAGTACACATGGCGAAAGCAGAGGTCCTCAAAAATCTGCTTACTCGCAACCTACGAAATGCACCTATCCGTTGGGGACTAACAGGCACTGTGCCAAGAGAAAAGTTTGAATTTGAAAGTATTCACGCTAGCCTTGGTCCTGTTATCGGAAAGATTAGTGCTAAGGAATTGCAAGACAAAGGTGTGCTATCACAGTGTCATGTTAACGTAGTACAACTAATTGACACAGTAGCACATAGAGATTATCAAGGCGAACTAAAATACTTAACATCAGATCCGGCACGTTTAGAATATATCGGTAAGATGATGAATACAGTATCACAATCAGGCAACACACTAATACTAGTAGACAGAATTAGCGCAGGCGAAACACTAGCAGAACTAATACCTAACAGCACGTTTGTAAGCGGCGCTGTTAAAGTAAAAGATAGGAAAGAAACATATGACACAATACGTGAAGGAACTAATGAAGTTATTATCGCAACCTATGGCGTTGCTGCCGTGGGTCTTAACATTCCTCGTATTTTTAACTTGGTTCTTTTGGAGCCTGGAAAGAGTTTCGTTAGGGTAATACAAAGTATTGGTAGAGGCGTTCGTAAGGCAAAAGACAAAGACTTCGTACAAATTTGGGACTTGACATCTACATGCAAGTTTGCGAAGCGACACTTAACTCAACGTAAGAAATTTTACAAAGAAGCTGAGTACCCATTTACAATTGAAAAAGTGGATTGGAATTAAATGAGAATATTAACATTAGATAACGAATGCTTCAACTTAGACGATTTACCAGAAACTATAGAAGAAGATGTACGTTTTAGCGTACTAGATAATAGTGATCCAAAAAATCCTGACTTCTTTTTTGTGCCGCTAATTTTCTTAGAAAGTTTTAGCGCACCAGCTATGGTATTAGATATTGGCGGCAGAGAAGTTACTATGCCGGTGGATTGGAATATAGCAGTAGGCTGTTCAGAAAGTGGCAACGACTTAGAAATTTTGCCTCTAACTAGTATTAACGATAGAGGATTTGAAGCATTCCTTTTTAATCCTTTAACTAGTTTTAAAACAGATTTTGCAGAAATTAAAATTACTAATTTTTATACAGATGTAAAATGGTATTTTCCTAAAGTAAAAAATGGACAATTACTAAGTACACCAATTACAGAAGGCAAAGATCCACTGTGTGCATTCTTTGTTAAAGATATTAGTAGACAGTGCGAAGTAATAGAATATAGCTTGTTGATGTAGGAGTAAACAACATGGGAATTAAAGCAGGAAAAATTTGGGGAGCCACAGAGCTGATCCATGCTAACGGTGTACTAGAGTTTCACCGTATCGAATATAACGCAGGTTATAAGTGTAGCGAACACGCACACGAATTTAAATGGAAC
>Ga0181400_1000732_pt1 | contig 14199 bp, 25 predicted proteins | sample 23SPOviralmetaG_FD_130129 | JGI IMG/M metagenome (GOLD analysis project Ga0181400, IMG submission 130129) | Marine viral communities from the oligotrophic San Pedro Time Series (SPOT) site, San Pedro Channel, CA, USA - 23 SPOT_SRF_2011-06-22 | ecosystem: Environmental > Aquatic > Marine > Strait...
AGAAGTAGTTGGATTAGTAGGCTCTGCAATTAAATTACTATTTGCTGGCGAGTTTCAAGCTGCGAGTGCATTAGCTAAAGAAGCGGGTAAAGAAATGGTAGACGTATTTACTGGCGTAGATGGCACAGTAGATAAAGTGGTACAAACTGTTACCGAAGTTACTAAGGCGGTAGTAGACTACACTAAAGCAACAGTAGAAAGTGCAACCGCTAACGTAGCGTTAGGCAAGCAAGCCGAACTTAGTGCGGTGCAGATACAAGGTTTAATTGAAAAATATGATAGACAAGCTGAATTACTACGACAAGTAAGGGATGACGAAAACGCTACATTTGCAGACCGTATAAAAGCTAACGAAGAATTAGGTAGAGTTTTAGAAGAACAAGCTACGCAGATGTTAGCTTTACAACAAATACAAGTTAAGGCTGCACAAGTAGAATTTGATAAGCTACAAAATCAAGAAAACCTTATAGCACTTACAGAGGCACAAAATGAGTTAATGGCTATCGAAGCACAAATAACTGGTTTTAGAAGTGAGCAACTAACAAACGAAGTATCGTTACAACGTGAACTACAAGACGTTAAAAAAGAATTAGCAGCAGAGGGTGTAAGCGATAGAGAGCGTGAATTATTAGAAGTAGAGCAACAATACGCAGAGTTATTTAGGTTAGCTGAAAAAGCTGGGCAAGATACAATAGCATTAGAGCAACAAAAAGCAAATGCAATATCCAACATCAAACTAGGGCAAGCACAAACTGATGCTGACATAATAAGCGATAGTTTAGACAACATTAAGTCTGCTGCGGGCGAAGAGAGTGAAATAGCTAAAGTGGCTGGTATATTACAAGCTACAATTAATACGTATATGGGTGCTGCTGCTGCACTTGCACCGCCACCAGTAGGTGCTGGTCCCCTTTTAGGTCCGATTTTAGCAGCGACTACGGTAGCAGCGGGTATAGCTAATATAAATAAAATAGCAAGCACACCTACACCATCATACGCACAAGGTGGTTTAATTAACGGTACTGGTACTGGTACTAGCGATAGCGTAAATGCTAGGCTATCAAATGGCGAAAGCGTAATTAACGCACGTAGTACAAGTATGTTTAAACCATTACTTAGTGCTATGAACGAAGCTGGTGGCGGTCGTGCTTTTGCTGGTAGTGAGGGTGTAGGCGGTACAACTAGTGGCGTAGTTAAAGCCTTTGTAGTAGCTGACGATATGAGCCGAGAACAAGATAAATTAACAAAAATAAGACGTAAAGCAACAATTTAAAATTATATATATGCCTTGTACAAAATGTAAAGACGGAAAATTTAAGTATGGTAGTGGCGACTGTAAATACAGTACGCTAGAAGAGTGCGAAAAAGCACACCAGACTTACGACATAGTAGAATTAGTTATAGATGCTGATAACGAAGATTTAGCTATTGATGCAATTAGTTTAGTAACAAGTCCAGCAATAGAAACAGACTTTGTTTACTTTAATGCAGAAGAGAATAACTTAACACTAGCTAAAGTAGACGAAGAGCAAAGACTACTTATTAGTCCAGCGTTAATACCTTACAAACAGATATACCGATACGATGCTAACAAAGACCGTAATTACTACGTGTACTTTACTGCTGATACTGTACGTAAGGCTGCGGAGGCTTATATGAAGCACCAAAACACTAACAACGCTACGTTACAACACGAAGAAAAAGTAACTGGTGTACACACCGTAGAAAGCTGGATAGTAGAAGATAGCAAAAACGATAAGAGTAACTTGTATGGGTACGAATTACCAAAAGGTACGTGGTTCGTAGCTATGCGAGTTTTAAACGATGAGGTATGGTCTAGGATTAAAGATGGCGAACTAAAAGGATTAAGTATAGAGGGCTACTTTATCGACAAAATGCAAACACTAGCAAAGGTAGACGAAGAAGATAAAAAGAAATACGCAGAGCCAGTAGGCGAAGTAGATGGCTTACCATTATTTACAGACGAAAAAGATGCCTTAGAATACGCTAAAACTTTAGGATGCGAGGGTACGCACGAACATAGTATAGATGGCGACATATTTTATATGCCTTGTAGCGACCACGACATAGTAAAGTCTTTAATGGAGATTATAGAAGAGGACGAAGCTAACAAAGAATTATTAGAGAGTTATACAGATTACCCACAAGCTGCGACTAACAACGCTAAAAGGGCTTTAAAATGGGTAGAGGCGAATGGCTGGGGTACTTGTGGCGAAGCTACTGGAAAACGCAGAGCAAACCAGTTAGCAAATTCAGAGCCTATAAGTCGTGATACAATAGCACGTATGGCTAGCTTTAAAAGACATCAGCAACACAAAGACGTAGCGTATAGCGATGGGTGCGGTGGTTTAATGTGGGATGCGTGGGGCGGCTCTGCTGGCGTTAACTGGGCAATAAGCAAACTAAAAGAATTAGAAAAATAAAACATTTAAACATATTTTATATATTACACTATGGAGAATAAATTTTATACAGAACTATCAAAGTTTGACAAAGCTGAAAAAGTAAAGTTAGGCTTGCACGATGATATGCTAAAATATGAAAAAAGAGCAGAAGATTCTATGAGTGATGTTAAAGATAGATTACAAAAAATAGAAACGTCTGTAAAAGAAGTTAAAAGAAATTACGAAATAGCCGAAGGTGTTTTAGATGATGCTATGAAAATGGCAAAAGATTTAGGTGCTAAAGATTTAATAAAATTATACAACAAAAGAGAGGCTTCCATAAAGGGCGGGATTAAAGAAGCTAACGCACTTTTAAAAAAAATAAAATAAAATTAAAACTATGGATATTAAAGAACGTATAAAAGTAGCACTAGGTTTAGATACCGAAGCACAAGAAACTGTAACACTAGCTTACGAAAATAAATTAGCAGATGGTACTATTATAGTATCAGAAGCTGACGAACTAGTAGAGGGTACTGTATTAAACATCCTTTCAGAAGATGGTATGCAAACACCTATGCCAGCTGGTACTTACGCTTTAGAAGATGGTACAGAATTTACAACAGACGAAGCTGGTGTAGTTTTAGAAGTAGGCGAAGCTAAAGAAGAAGAAACAGAAGAAGAAGAAGTAGAAGAGGTAGAAACTTCTAAAGAAGAACTAAACGAAACTACTGTATTAGAAGAAGTAGGTGCGGTAGTTAAAGAACTTTTAGAAGAAGTTAGAAACGATATTAGCAGAATTAAAGCTGAACTAGACGAAGTACGTAACGAAAACCTTGCAAAAGACGAAAACATTAACGACTTGCAAGACGAAAACGTAAACTTATCTAAGCAAGTAGAAGATTTATCTGATGCTCCGAGTGGCGAGCCATTAAGAGTTAATAAATTTAATAGCCACAACAAAACAAATAACTTAGAATTGTCTAGTGCAGAGTACAAAAAATTATCTGCACAAGATAGATTTCTATATAACCTTAATAAATAAATAACTATGGGATTTGATATTACATCAAACTACGCTGGAGAACACGCTGGGCAATATATTGCAGCAGCATTAAAATCAGCTACGTCTTTAGAATACTTAACAGTATTAGAAAACGTAAAAACTAAAAGAAATATTACTAAAGTAGCTGGTGCTTCTTTGGTAGCAGATGCTTCTTGCGACTTTACAGATGCTGGAACATTAACACTAACTGAAAGAATTTTAGACCCAAAAGAATTTCAGATTAATGTAGACTTATGTAAAAAAGATTTACTTGCTGACTGGCAAGCATCTCAAATGCGTGCTGGTGCACACAACAGAGACTTCTCTGGCGACTTTACTGCATTTGTTATGTCTTACCTATCTGGTACTATTGCAGACCACGTAGAGAGTAACATCTGGGCTGGTATTGCTGGTTCTGGTGCTTTTACTGGATTTATGCACGCTGGTAACGGTTTATTCGAAAACGATGCTGCTATTGTAGAAGCTGACAACGCTGGCGGTGCTGGTGTTGCATTTACTGCTAGTAACATTATTGCTAACTTTCAAGGGGCTTTAGCTTCTGTACCTAGTGCAGTTTACTCTAAAGAAGATTTATACATTTACGTTAGCCCAAAATCTTACAAATTGTATATCTCTGCTATCTCTGCATTATCTGCGTTTCCTTTCAACCATATGGGGCAATACACACCAGAATTTGAGGGTGTTAAGATTGCAGTATGTCAAGGTATGCTAGACAACAAAATGGCAGTAGCTCAAAAATCTAACTTATTCTTTGGTACTGACTTATTGTCTGACCACGCAGAAATTAAAATGTTAGATATGGCACAATTAGATGGCTCTGACAACGTGAGAGTAGTAGCTAAATATACTGCTGGTGTACAACACGCACAAGGTGGCGACATTGTAAGACTAGACTAATAATTAACATAGTATGAGTGTAGGGGGTGTAATGCCCTCTGCATAATACTTTTAAAACATAAATAATATGGCGTGTGAACTAACAACTGGAAGAACTTTAGACTGTAAAGATATTATAGGCGGTGTTCGTGCTGTTTATTTTTGTCAATTAGCTGATGCAACATTAACAACTGCTAACGGTGCTATAACTGATTTAGATTTATCCCCAGCAGCGTTATACAAGTATAATTTAGTACGTGGTACTGGTAGTATGACTGAAACTGTAACTGCAAGTGCAGACAACGGTACAGTATTCTACGAGCCTAGCGTAAACATTAAATTACACAAGTTAACAATAGCTGATAGAAACGAAATTAAGTTACTTGCTCAAAATAGACTTTTAATTTTTGTAGAAACTAACGCAGTAGATGCGAATGGTAAAAGACAAATCTGGTGTCTAGGTAGCGAGAACGGTATGGAAATGACTACTGCAACTGGTAATAGTGGCGTAGCGTTTGGCGATATGAATGGTTACGACTTAACATTTAGTGGTATGGAAAGTAACCCTATCTTATTTGTTAATGCTTATACTACTGTACCGTTTGATAATTCAGACTTTACTGTAACGGTAACAGAATAAAAATAAACATAAACTAAGAAAAAGAGGGCTTTTGCCCTTTTTTTTTGCTTTAAACTTAAATAAAACCTAGTTATTTATATATTATAATATGCTACATATAGTTAGAGGCACTACAAACGATTTACCAGTTACGCTAAACGAGAAAAAAGTTTACGCTACTGGTACTACTATTTATTATTTATGTAAGTTTGTAAACGATATGACTAATAAAGCTAAATACGGTTACGGTGCTATTACTGGTTACGCTCGTTATACTAACATCAGACTAATAGAGGGTACAGACATTACTTTAACAGAAAGTGGTTTTTGGACTTATACGATATATGAGGTAACTAGCAATAGTTTAACTAACGATACTGGATTAGCAACAAGTAGCATAGTAGAGAAAGGCAAGGCGTTTGTTAAAGATAATAACGTAACAGAAGTAAGTTACACACAATACACGCCAACTGACAACACAAACACAACGAATAATAACACATCATACATTAAACTATAATGGATTTAAACTTTGAAAATAAGGTCAAAAGCGAATTAGATAGAATTACGCTAAAAGCACAAAAGGTAGAATTTGCAGTAATTGACGATGCAAAAAAAGCGTTAGACAAATTTGTAAAGCTACGTAAAGAAGCTGACCATTTTATAAACAACGCATACGTGCCAGTAAGAGACATAGAAAAAGCTACAAACGAACTAAAAGGCGATATTGCAAATATGTCAAAATATGCAAAAGAATTACGTGCAGCAGAAAGCGATGTAGAAACTAAAGTAGATAAAGCACGTAAATTAGCTAAAGAATTAGGTGTAGATATAAATTCAAACGATTTGTTAGATTATTCTTTATATAACAACACAATTAAAATTTCTGACGATTTACAAAAAGATGCAGATACTTTTATAAAATTTGTAAACAAATTACCAAAACTATAATAAAATGGCAGTAAAAAACACAACAGACTTACTTAACGAGCAGTTAGGTAAAAAAGGAACGGTAGAGGTATTTACAACTGCTGCACAGACTTCTAAAGACTTCTATGCGGTACATTTTGTAAACGATAGCGTTATAACAAATTGTACTATAACTGGAGCAACTAACGACAGTAATTTAGATGGAAAAACTATACCAGCTGGTACGGTTATATTCGCACCATTTACTGCAATAGATTTAACTAGCGGTTTAGCAATAGGTTATAACAACTAGTATGCAGTTAGGCAACTCTTTAAAACTTAACAATAGACTAAAAGCGTTTAGCCCTTTAGATTTTGAGGGTTTAGAAGTATGGCTAAGGTCTGGCGTAGGCGTAACAAAGTCTGGCGATTCGGTAACTTCGTGGGCTGACCAGTCTGCTAACGGTAACGATGCGATACAACCTACGAGTGCAGACCAGCCAACGAGTACAACAAATGGTAGGGTAACTTTCGATGGTGCAAGGCAATTTTTAGGTTTAGAAACACAGTTAAATTTAGATGCCTTTACTATCATTATGCACTTAGACCCAGACGAAGCTGGTACGCTATCTAACGATGCACCACTAGGTAAAGGCGGTAATGACGTAATAAAAATGTACAGAGCTGCTGACAATGAGCGTATAGCTATTAAAGCAAATGGCGTACAGTCAGAAATTAACCCGATGCAACAAGATAGCGAAGATGTATCGTTTCCTACGCAACCATTTTTATTAACTTGCATAAGAACTACAAGCAACGTATTTAAGGTAAGGTTAAACGGTGTAGAAAGTGGTAGTGTAACGTCTGCTATTAGTGATTTATTTGACATAAACCAAATAGGTAGCGGTGCAGTAGCTAACACACAGTATAGTGGCGACATTTTAAGTGTAGCCATTTTTAAAAGTGAGTTAGTAGGTACTGATTTAACTAGGTGCGAAAGTGCGGTACAAGCAGTCTAAAAATAAAAAAATGAAAGATAGATTAATAAATATAAATTTAACTAACGAAGTACAACCGAAAACAATAGAGGTAGGCGGTGCAGAGTGGATAGGTTACGGAGATGGCGAATACAGAAACAACTACCCTAAATACCTTATAGATTTATATAACAATAGTGCTACACACGCTTCTGTTATTAATGCTACGTCTGCTATGATAGCTGGCGAAGAATTTATAGTAGAAGATAGTAAAGATTTAACGCAGTATGTAGCTTTAAAGAAGTTTCTAGGTGCGGTTAATAGCGAAGAAACTGCACACGAAATTTTTGTTAAACTAGCTTTTGATTTAAAACTACAAGGCGGTTACGCTTTAAATATAATATGGTCTAAAGATAAGACTAAGATAGCAGAGGTTTACCACATACCAGTAGAACAGATACGTGTAGGTGTACCTAACGAAGATGGCAAGGTAGAAGCGTATTACGTTTCTGCTGACTGGTCGCAATATCGTAAAAAAGAATACGCACCAAAACGTATAACTGCGTTTAATATGATGGATAGAAGCGAGGGTAGCCAATTACTTTATAGTGGTCTATACAGTCCAGCTATGGAATTGTACCACACACCAGACTACGTAGCTTCTACTAACTGGGTGCAGATAGATAATTTAACTGCCGACTATCATTTAAACAATATAGCTAACGGTTTTTCTGGTAGCTACTTTATTAACTTTGCGAATGGCGTACCCAGTCGTGAAGAGAGGGTACAGATAGAAAATCAAATTACTAAAAAGTTTACTGGTGCTAATAACGCTGGTAAATTTGTACTTACGTTTTCTGACGATGCACAGAGCAAGCCAGAAATTTTACCTATACAAGTGTCTGACGCAGACAAACAGTACACAGTTTTAAACGAACTGACGATACAAAATATAATGATAGGACACCGAGTTACAAGCCCTATGCTATTAGGAGTTAAGACAGAGGGGCAATTAGGTGGGCGTAACGAACTTACACAAGCATACGAGCTATATATGAATACGGTCGTAAAACCGTTTCAGAATACCATTTTAAAGACTTTTAAGAAGCTTTTAAACATAAATGGTATAACTTGTTCATTTAGCATAAAAGACGTGCAGCCGTTAAATTCTATATTTGATGCTGATACGTTAAAAGAAGTGTTAACGCAAGACGAAATACGTGAGCACTTAGGATTTGAGCCTTTAGAAAAACAAGAAGAAACAGTAGCCGAAGAGCAAAACTTTAGCAAGCTAACAGAATTAGATAGTTTTCTTGCAGAGTTTGGCGAAGATGAAAACCTTGACGACTGGCAATTAATAGACGAAGAGGATGCAGAGGGCGAACACGAAGATTTTGACTTTGAATACAATTTAGAAAAATTAGAACTAGCTACTACTGGTAGGGCAATACCTAACGCTAAGAGTAAGCAAGATGGCGAAAGCACACAAACGCATAAAACTAAATATAGAGTGCGTTACGTGTACACAGAAGATAAAGGCTTAACACGTAGTAGTGGCGAACAAAGAGAATTTTGCAGTAAAATGACCGCAGCTAACAAAGTGTACCGTAAAGAAGATATTTTACGTATGGGTACTATGCCAGTAAATAAAGGCTGGGGCTTAAATGGTGCTGATACTTATAGTGTCTGGCATTTTAAAGGCGGTGGTAATTGTCATCATAAATGGTTTAGACGTATTTATATACAAGCTGGTGCAAGACCGAGTAGTGCAGACAAGACTATAACTACTACTAAGGCACGTAGTCAAGGCTTTAAGCCAGAAGTAAACGACCAAAAAGTACCAGTAGCACCGAAGCGTATGCCTAAAAATGGATTTGTAAATAAAAAAGGATATTAAAGATATGAATTACTTTAAAAATTTAATCGAAGAACATAACAGATTAAACTTAAAGTCTGAAAAAGTAGAATTAAGTGCTATTGATGAATTAAATAAAATTAGTAATGATGTACTTATAAAATCTGCTAAAATAACAAAATCAGTAGATAAGTTAGATAGCTTTATTAAAGATATAAAAAATGACTTAAATAAATTATCTAGTGAACAAGATAAACTTATAAAGAAACAAAATGAAGTTTTTAATAATGCTCGTGAATTAGGTGTAAATGTATTAGATATAAAACAATACAAAAACTCACAAAAAGCTATGGGCAGCGTGAGAAATATTAATAACTATGCAAGTGATTACATAAAATAAAAAAGGATATTAAAGATATGGATTATTATAAGAATTTAAGCGAAGAACAAAACAGACTAAACCTAAAGTCTGAAAAAGTAGAATTAGGTATAGTAGACGATTTTAAAAAATTACGTAAGTCTGGAGGTAAAAGCTACACAAATTATGTAGACGATATGGATGCTGCAAAAGGTTTTTTATCTAAAGCTATTGCAAGTGCAAAAGCAGCAAAAAAAGATTTAGATAAAGCTGCTAAATTACATACAGACATAGAAAGTAGTGCTAAAGATTTAGGTATAAAATTACCTAAAGAAGTAGCTAACGATACAGTAAGGGCTTTAGCAGAAGAAACTGACAAAGATTTAAAAATGTTAACGTCTGTATTTAGTAAATTAAAAGTTAGATAATATTATGAAAGATAAAGATTTAAACATAGCACTAGGTAAACTGTTTAACGGTATAGAACTAGACACGCATAAAGTAGAATTAAACTTAGTAGGCGATATAAAAAATGTATCTAAGAATATATCTAACGAATTAAAAAACTTTGACATTAATATTAAAGAGTTAAAAGATGTCAAAAGAAGTATAGACGTTAGTATAGACCAAGCAAAACAAACTTCAAAACGTGGTAATTCTTTATTGAAAGAAATTAATAAACAAGCAAACGAACTAGGCGTTCCAGTTTCAGAAATTAACGGTGTAAAAGAGTTTATTAAATTACTTGTTGATTTAGATGCAAGTATAGTAGCACAAAAAAAATTATTATAATAAATAAATAAAATGGCAGTATTATTTATAAGTGAGGACACTATAAAGAAGTCTACTACTATTAACGGTAATGTAGACGTAGAACTATTGTTACCATACATTAAGGTAGCACAAGACATACATATACACCAGCTACTAGGTACTGACTTGTACGATAAGATACAAGCTGATATAACTGCTGGTTCTTTAAGTGGCAACTACAAAACGCTTACAGATACATATATACAACCAGTTTTAATACATTACTCATTATTTGAGTGTATGCCTTTTTTGTCGTACAAAATAATGAATAAAGACATAGTACGTAAAATATCAGAAACTAGCACACCAGCAAGTTTAGAAGATATTAAGTATATGCGTAACATTATACAGAATACTGCTGAATACTACGCTACACGTTTGGTAGATTACCTAAGAAACAATAACGATTTGTTTACAGAGTATTCTACTAATAGCGGTGCAGATTTAAGCCCTACAAAAGACACATACTTTAGCGGTATGAATTTAGATACTTACGAGCAAAACAATAGAATAACTATACGAGATTTTTTAGACGGTAGTTTTGATGTATAAACCTAAAGAAGATAACATAGAAAAGTTAAAAACTTACTTAGATAAACAGAATGAAAAATCTAATAAAAGAAAACGCAGACGTACTAAGTCTAAATAGCGTATCGTATGCAATTAGCTTTACCGCAGTAGAGCAAACACTACAAATAGTTTTGCTAGTGGTATCTATTATATACACAATAGATAGATTTAGATACTATCGTAATAAACGTAAGTAATGGCTAAAATGGTAGGCGGTACATACCGCAAAAAGGTTAACAAAAAACGACCAAGTACACATAGTAAGAACGCTTCTAAAGGGCAAAACGGTTACAAGTCTAAGTACAAAGGTCAAGGTAGATAGATGGGTAAAGACTTTACTATAAGTATAGGTAACATAATATGGGTAATAGGCGTAATTTTTATGGCTGGTACTGTATTCGCTAACATTTCACAGTTAGGCAAAGATATTATAGTGCTAGAACAAAGATTAGAAAAAAAGATAAAGATTATTAACGAGTGCGAAGATAGGCTAATAGAGTTAGAAAAAGAATTAGCACGCACTAATTGCATACATAAATAATGTTAAAGTATTTTGATTTTGAAGAGTTTGACAGTCCAGACGAAAAAGGTAGCGGTTTACCTATTTCTGATGGTGGAAAAATGAATTTAGATTTTTTACACAAACTAGACGAAGCACGTAGTTTAGCTGATGGTACACCGTTTAAAATAACTAGCGGTTACAGAAGTAAACAACACAATATGAAAGTGGGCGGACGTATAGGCAGTAGCCATTTAAAAGGGTGTGCAGTAGATATTTTAGCAACAACAAGCGTAGAACGTAGTAACATACTAAACGCTCTGTTTAAAGTAGGATTAGGTAGACGTGTAGGCATAGCTAAAATGTTTATACACGTAGATATGGATATGGATAAACCAAGTGCGATATGGCTTTACCAATAGGAGGTATTATAAAAGAGTTATTTAGTGGCGGTGTTACTGAATTAATTGACGAGGTAGTAACTAGTCAAGAAGAAAAACTAGTATTAAAAGCTAAGTTTAAAGAACTAGAAACCGAGTACACCAAAGTAATAGAAGATAACGTAACTGCAAGATGGCAAGCGGACGCTAACAGTACGTTGTTAGCAAGAAACGTAAGACCATACACGTTAATCTTTCTTTTATTTATATTTGTTGTAATTAGTTTCTTTGATGGTAATATTGGCGAATTTGCTTTAGCAGATGGCTACCAAGAAATTTACCAGAGTTTACTAATTGTAACTTTTACTGCGTACTTTGGAAGTCGTGGTATGGAAAAAATAACCAAAATTAGACAGAATGGCAAACAATCGTTATAGATTAAAACCAGACGAAGAACAATTAATACACAACTACCGAAAATACAAAACCAATAACATACTAGTTATAGGCGACTTACACGAGCCATTCTGTTTAGATGGATATTTAGAGTTTTGCCAAGAGCAATACGACACCCACCAATGTACAGAGGTAGTTTTTATAGGCGATATTATAGACAACCATTATAGCAGTTACCACGAAACTAGTGCGGATGGTATGGGCGGTGCTGACGAATTAGAATTAGCTATAAAGAAAATATCTAAATGGCGTAAAGCGTTTCCAGTCGCTACTGTTTTAATAGGCAACCACGACCGTTTAATAATGCGTAAGGCACAAACTTCTGCAATACCTAGTAAGTGGATTAAAAGCTACAAAGATGTCTTAGAAGTACCGCAATGGGATTTTGTAGAACGCTATGTTAAAGACGATGTACAGTATATTCATGGCGAAGCTGGTACTGCACGTACTAAGTGTCGTGCCGATATGATGAATACGGTGCAAGGTCATTTACATACACAATGCTACACAGAACACTACGTAGGGCAAAATTACCGTATCTATGGTAGTCAAGTAGGTTGTGGCATAAACCACGAGAGCTACGCTATGGCTTACGCTAAGGCTGGAAAAAAGCCAGCAATAGGGTGTATGGTAGTTAAAGAAAATGGCACGCAACCCATAAATATCTTAATGGACTTGTAATCAGTTACTTACGCAAAAAGCGTAACAACCAAGTAACACAAACAAGAAGTATATATATATATATATATATTAATAGTTTATAGTATATATAGTTATAGTTATATATATATAGCTTTATTTTAAATTTATTATATCTAGTAAATTTAACTTTACAAAAAAAAACTTTATAAAAGATTAGGTTTATAAACTAAAATGTGTTTATATTTGCGTATTATTAATTTAAACTATACACAGAATGACAAATTTTCATTATCCCTTATCAGAAAGCAATGACCCAAAAATAAAAAAAGTATTAAAGCCAAAAATCGTTGTAAATTTATCTAACCATACAACGGGTTATTGCTACTATTGTGAAGAGCCTAAAAATGACATTAATAATTCTTATTGCTGCAAAAGTTGTGAAGATGCAGAAATTAAATTTAATCAAATGGACAATTAATAATAAATAAAAACATCAACACCCTATACTTAACGGTATGGGGTTTTGGTGGTATAAACCAAATATTAATTTAAACAATACACAGAATGATAGACCCAAACGAATTCCAGAGCATTTTTAACGATACTGTCTTACAAGTGCAAAAAGTTAAACTAGGCGATGTAAACTATAATATACTTTGCAAAGAACTTGTACTAAAAGAATTATCAGACCTTTCAGAGCAGTCAGAGGCATCTTATTCAAACGATAATAATAATTTGATGGCTAACTATTCCGAGGGTAAAAAAGTGGCTTACAATTTAGCTATTGAGATATTAAAAGACATACACAAATCTATTAATAACTTATAATATGAGCCAGAAAACTAAAAACGATTTTATTACATTTGCTTTAGCTATGTTTGTAGCTGGAACTGTAATACTAGCAGACTACATAGGACTTATACAATTAACTTTAACAAATCACTAATGACAAAGCAAGACACATTAAACAAGCTATTTAAAGATAATGGCTTAGTAGCCGAAGATGTATTTAAGCATCAACACTACACAATCATAACAAGAAGCGGTATCGACAAGCTATGTGCTTCTTTAGGCATATCTATATCTTACGAGGTAATTAAGTGCGAAAGTAACTTTGCAGTAGTAAAAGCACACGCAACTATTGAGACTGGTGCAACTATCGAAACCTTTGGTAGTGCTTTAAAAGGTCAAGACTTTAAAAGCGGTTCGACTAACACGTGGTACGTAATGGAAATGGCAGAAAAACGTGCAATGTCTAGGGCGTGTTTAAAGTTAGCTGGGCTATATAGTCTAAATGTCTTTGGCGAAGATGAAAGTGAAAGTTTTAAAAAGTAAACATTAACCATTAACAATTATATTATGAATTTAGAAATGAAAGGTAGAGTAGTAAAAATGCTAGATAAACAATCTGGAATGACAAAAGCTGGTAAACAATGGATGAAACAAGGTGTCGTAATAGATAACGGTGCTAAGTACAATTCAGAGGTGTGCTTTAATTTTTTTGGAGAAGATAAGCTATCGTTATTAGATGGTTTAGAGCAAGGGGATAATGTCGAAATATTATTTAACTTGTCTAGTAGAGAGTACAACGGTAATTACTATACTAGTGCTGATGCGTGGAAAATACAAAAAGTAGGTTCAACAGAAGATACAGACGAGGGTAATATTAACGCAGATTTACCCTTTTAATTATGGCAAACTGGAACGAATACACATACGAAGATGGTACTCCTTATAACGGTACAGAAGCACCAGTAGGCTATTATGGCGAACT
>Ga0181400_1000734_pt1 | contig 14172 bp, 33 predicted proteins | sample 23SPOviralmetaG_FD_130129 | JGI IMG/M metagenome (GOLD analysis project Ga0181400, IMG submission 130129) | Marine viral communities from the oligotrophic San Pedro Time Series (SPOT) site, San Pedro Channel, CA, USA - 23 SPOT_SRF_2011-06-22 | ecosystem: Environmental > Aquatic > Marine > Strait...
GAGGTGCTGCTACGAAAGCAACGATGAAACAGATAGTTGCAGCAAGCAACGTAGGAATCATCAGCACACCGAACCAACCAACATACAAACGATTGTTGGTTGAAGTAACCCACTCGCAGAATTGTTCCCACGAAGAGGTTGATTGTTGTCTTGAAAGAGTTGAAGCCATTGTTTTGAAAAAGGGTTAAGTATGAGTGCGGGGAACACTAGGTAAAATATTCCAACTCTACCCTCCAGAGTTGGTATGAAAGACTGTTTTTTAGACACGCTGTTTAGTCTTGGTAAGGCGTGTTTGGTTAGTGAGGAAACCCTCACCCGTCCATATATTTATAATACACCATTTTCCACCAGGTGTCAAGCAAAAAAAATCCCCTATGACGGGGACGGAGCATAAACTGGAGTCATGAGACCACCGTCTGGGGGTCCATCATCTTCATCATTTTCACTTGTCAATAAAAGAATGATAAAAAATGGTGCGATAATAAAAATTAATGTCTGTAATAGTGTCGAGTCATAAGTCATGACTCATCACCAGTTTGTGACATCATTGCTCCTACACTAAATGCAATAAACATAATCCCTGCTACCGCAAGAAATCCCATCACCAAATACCTGGGATGATCTGTCCTGTAGATGCATAAGCACCCATTGCTGCAATGACTCCGATCATTGCTGCCCAACCGTTAATGCGTTCTGCGTTTTCGTTCATGAGTTTTCTCCTAGTGTAAGATAAAATTGTGTTTGATCTGATGGTGAATTCTCGTAAATAGAGCTGTCACCATATTCTTTGTGGTCTTTGTATCCAACCATACGACCTTTCGTATTTTGGATCGCTCCCATCATAGCAATGATCAGGAAGATTGCAGGTGGTCCAATGATAAGAGCACCTCCAATCACATAGTAAGTCAGGATTTCAATTAGAGAGTTTTCCATTCAGTTCCAAAGTTTTGTTATAAACAATAACTCTACCGTTTTCATGAGTGAACACTAGTTCATCATCATGATTCCAGCAAAGTTCTTCAAATAGGGCGTTTAATTTCTCCATATCCTCATAGAGAGCATTTGGATTTGTCATTAATAAAGTTCCTCTTCTTGTTCTGTTTGAACAACTACATCACTAGTTGGATATGCTACGCAAGTAAGAACAAAACCAGATTCGAGTTGATCATCATCCAAGAAAGACTGGTCAGATTGATCTACAGTACCAGAAATAATTTTACCAGCACAGGTAGAACAAGCACCAGCCCTACATGAATATGGAAGATCAATTCCACCTTCATCAGCTGCATCTAGTAGATATTGATCGTCTAGACACTCAACGGTTTGATCACCGTCGTTGGTTTGAAAAGTAACTTTATATGAAGCCATAGTAGTTAAGTAAAAGTCTTCATAGTACTATACCATAGCACTACAAAAAATACAATACTATGTATCAGAATCCGAACGCACCAAAGAAAAATACACTACCACTAGTGGCATAACTGACAACAGCAGCAACAAATCCAAGCATAGCAGTGCGTCCATTCAATTTCTCCGCTCGTTCAGCATAAGTTTCATAACCATATCGTTCTGCGGCAGTTGGATCAACATACATTCTTGGTTCAGTTGCCCACATGTTCTGTTGTCCACGGTCATTGGTTGTTACAGTCATTTACTTAATGTTATGAAACTTTACATATTATATAGTAAAAAAGGAGCCTTGTCAATAGTCCATGTTGCCACCATATCTGATGCAGGTCTTTTTGTTTTCTGCTGATGACCTACACCACTGTCTCACATAAGCATCTGCATCCTTATCCATTGTAAAGTGAGCATGGTTATGCAATGCTCCTATTGTAATCAGGATTCCAATAGTAATCAGATTATAGTGTGTAGCAGGATGAGTAATAATTTTTAGAAAATAATCTTTCATAAAAAAAGGGGATGCCGTCGCACCCCCAGTATAACATCTAGATGTTTATTTTATATGGAATATCAGAAGGAGTACTTGACACCCAACTTAGCACCATATCCACGGTCAATATCGTCATCACCGGATCCGATGAATGAGACTTCACCATAAGCACCGAGAGCATCAGTGACAGCGAGTCCAAGACCTGCCTTACCTGAAGGAACGGTGTCACTTTCAGCACCGTCAGGAGAGACTACACTAGCACCACCTTGGACGTAGTATGAAGCAGCGTCACCAAGAGCACCCTCATAGCCCACGTGAAGGTCAGTGGTAGTTCCGCCGTAATCGGAACCAGACCAACCAGAATTGGCTTCTACATTAACATATGGACCTGCAAGGGCAGCGCCGGCGGACATGGACAGTGCAGCAGCTGCTGCGAATACAGATTTGATCATTTGAATTACCTTTAGTTACTTGCGGAATGGTTACCCGCAGATGAGTAGAGACATCGACTTGTCTCGTTTTATTACCTTCTGTCATATTGACATAAGGGTAAGTATTTATACCAATTAAGGTTTTCGGATATTCGGTTATCCGAAAGCGAGTGATCGGAATTGAACCGACGACATCTAACTTGGAAGGATAGCGTTCTACCGCTGAACTACACTCGCAGAAAAACCGAAATTAATCTTCGGTTAACATAATTTTATTAGAATCATCAAAGGAATCAATGTCTCGATGACCAAACATGAATTCTTTTAGTTTTGTTGCTTTACCCAATGAGATTTTGTGATGTTCAATAACTTCATCTATCTCAGATAACATTTCCTCATAACACCGGCGAGCATCTACTCTTTCATCGGAGAGATAGTCACCAATAGCATCACCCATACGACACTTTCGTTGATGTTCATAGGTGCTGTTTTCACCTATGTAGGGAGTTCCATTAAGTTTCATAGTACTCTGTGTCGAACTCCCATATTATAGTGGATTTACCCGTCCTTGTCAATTCATGAATCCATTCTTTTTAAGCCACTCACCAGTTTTAGGTGTTGGTGTGTACACATTCCACATCTTACCGGAAGCACAAGCATCCAATGCTTTAGCGGTCATACCCTCAGTTCTTCCAGCCCATCCTGCTTCTGCTTCCCAAGGTACAGCAGACTCAGGGTAAGTGCGTTCTGCCATAGTTCTCCAGATCATAGGTACTGAATCTTCTGGTTTAATAATAGCAATAAAACTATTGTTAATTGTTCCAGCCATACAATCCTGGGCAGCATGCCATCCTTCATGTCTTGTGACGGACATGAGCGTGCTCTGACGATGCATAAATGATTTATTCAAGAAAAAGTTATTTCCAACAGTATGATAAACTCCACGATGACCAGGAGGAAAGTATTTTTCGTTCGCTAAAAATACACCAACTCCGATTTTATCAAAAGACTTGATGATGTCGTTAAACTCAGCAGCAACACTACTATAATTACTGCTGGGATAAGTATTTTTAATATCTTGAATACTTCTGATTCTGTTAACATCTTCGGTACATTCTTGTAACAGCATGCACCCCATAGCATCCATAGTAAAGTATCCCTTAGTAGGAGCAGCTGCAACTGGTGCGGCAGCAAGAATCAAAGCAAGTAGTAATTTGTTCATAATTTTCTCGTAATGTTTAATGCACGTAAAAGGACTTGAACCTTCACGGGATATCCCACTGGAACCTAAACCCAGCGCGTCTACCAATTCCGCCATACGTGCGAGGAGGGGGAGGTCATCCCCCAGAGCAGGCTCGCCACCTATTTAGTTTTAGTTGTAAATAGGAACCAACCACACGGAAGGGGTCGAAGTGGATCCACCACTTGCTTTTTTACTGGAAACAAGAAACCAGGCGGTAACGTAATCACCCGCACCAGGGTTTTTTAAGTCTCTCCATGACTTCGGGATTGAAGGAGGACCTTCACCGACCAGAGCACTTTTAAAGTCTTTCCGAGACTAAGCCACTTACCCGACTTGAACGGGTGACCTGATCTTTACAAAAGACCTGCTCTATCCAACTGAGCTAAAGTGGCAGAAATAAAATATTTAGTTGATGGGGGATGAGGGGATTGAACCCACCTTAGCCGAATTATGAGTTCGGTGCATTCACCAGATTGCTAATCCCCCAATAGGACTGCTGGGAATTGAACCCAGTTTACCCCGTTATAAGCAGAGAGCATTAACCAATATGCGACAGTCCCTTAAGATCCTTCGTTGTTGTGTTCTGTGTATATGCGTATGAGTTCATCATCCGCTGGCATCATTACTGCTGCTTTACCATCTTCGTTAATTACACCAAGATGTTCTCCGTTTTCAACTCTCTTCATTAGTTCATCCCAGTTTTCCTGAAACTCTTTGATAGTAAATACTTCCATGTTTTAATAATTATAAATCGGGGAGACAGGATTTGAACCTGCGACATCCTGCTCCCAAAGCAGGCGCGCTACCAAACTGCGCTACACCCCGTTTGGATGTCCCTTATTATAGTGCAGGAACAAACACTTGTCAAGTAATATTCTTGAAGTCTTCTTCAAAAATAGAAAGTCCTGCATCAGTCAAAACATGAGTATACATCTTGTCGAATACAGCTGGTGGCAACGTACATACATTAGCACCATACAGGAAACAACGAGATACATGATGCACATCTCTCAAACTGGCAGCAAGAATCTTGGTACGTACACCATGAGTACAATACAGACCAGAGATAGCACGAACAAGTTCAACTCCACTAATAGAATTGTCGTTTAGACGACCAACAAAGGGTGAGATGTATGTGGCACCTGCCTTCGCTGCCATAATTGCCTGAGCAGCACTGAAGCACAAGGTAACATTAGTTTCAATACCATCATCAGTAAGAACTTTACATGCAGATAACCCATCTTTAGTGAGAGGCAATTTGATAGTAACATTTTGTCCAACCTCAATATATTGTTGGGCATTACGAATCATTTCTACATCAGTATCACCATCAACTTCAGCAGAAATACTTTCAAACTGAAATTCAGAAGCAAGTGTCTTAATAAAATCAAGGTAGTTTACACCAGACTTACGAACTAGTGTAGGATTTGTAGTGATACCATCGACTAGACCAGTCTCATAGCGTTCAGAAATTGCTTCGTAGTCAGCAGTGTCTAGAAAGATTTTCATTTAATTTTCTCCAGTCTGGTAAATTGCTCGTTAAGATTATAGTATAATTTATGGTTTTCTGTCAATACATAATAACCAACTATAGATGATCCATTACATTCAAATCCATACCCTTTTACGGTTTCTTCTTTATCGTCAATGCGAAATTTTTTGTCTCCGTTAAGATACGAGTGGTATCTTTCATCTAAGTTAATCATAGTTAGTTACCTTTCTTCAAAATTAAGTTTTTTAATTTTTCTTTTGCGTCTGCTTTCTTGATACAAAAGATCTTCCTCACTAAAGATTGAGTGAGATTTCTTGTTTTTCTGAGGTATCCCGCTCACTACCTCCACTAATGATAAGTTGTTCCCGCTTATACTTGTACCACGGATGCTCGTACAATTGTGGCACCGGCAACTTCTCGTTTTTGTTGGATGACTCTCCAATTGCATCCCGCAATTCTTGCATCTGATTACTAACATTTTCTATCATAGCTCTTAGATAAGCTAGTTCTAGGTGAATTTCGTGTAGATTGTCTTTGATTTTTTCTTTGTTCATAGTATAAATGATACTAATGCTCGAAGAGGGATTTGAACCCCCGACACCCTCCGTGTAAAGGAGACACTCTACCACTGAGTTATTCGAGCGACTCCTCCACCTGGACTCGAACCAGGGACAGGGTGATTAACAGTCACCTGCTCTACCAACTGAGCTATAGAGGATTGAACGACTCAGGTTGGGGTCGAACCAACGACCGACTGCTTAGAAGGCAGTTGCTCTATCCACTGAGCTACTGAGTCTTAAGTTCTTTTTTGAGTTTGAAATAAAGTTTGTAATAAGGTTTCTTCATTTCATCGATAGTATTCATATCTTCTTCAAACCCCATCCATTTACAGAGTTGATAAGATCCTTCTAACTCACTGATCAATCTTAACACATTTTCAGGTTTTCTGTCAAGTCCACCAAAATCATATTGTGAAAGATTAGATTTCATATGTAATACGCTTCAAAGTATTTTACAATACCATCGCATCTAACATTTCCTTGAGAAACCCAATCATGAGCACATCCCGTGATTGATTCCATACTATATATTGGTTCACCATTGGTGTCAAGTTGAGATCCAAAACGAGAGAGAAGAATAGAATAAGCTTGTTGTCTTGTCTTTAATTTTTCGTCGCTGTAACGCCAGTCGTTAATCATACCAATACCATTTTTTTAGTGTAATCATATGAATAAGTTTCTCTATAACCTTTAACACCCCAACCCAACCAGTAATAAGCAGGTTTCATATAATACGAAATACTTTGATCATGTCCTTCAAATATAGGAAGAGCACGTTGAAAGATAGGTTCGTTAATCATCCACCGAGTTTGACCTTCCAAACTACTAGGGTCACAAACATACTTAGCACAGAAGTTTCCAAGACCTTTGTACCGACCGATAGAAGTCCATTGGATCAAACCATACCCACCAACCTTACATTCGGTATAGGAGACACGAGCACCACCTTCACAGATGTTGGAGATGAACTTACTCTCTTGCTTTATGTTACCCATGATCGTAGCAAGAGCATTACGATCAGTAATTCTTGTGTGTTCTTGTAGTTGTCCAAGAACATACTTCTCTTCTGGTGTGCAATCAGGACACGTCCAAACAGGTTTTTGTACAACCTCTGGAATTTCAATTGGTTCTGATTGAGTTGTCGGAACATCTTTTTCTGCATTAGGTGTAATTGCAACTGATGCAGCAAGAATGCTCATTCCTAAAATTGTTTTAATCATAATCCTCATAAAATTGTATCCTCAAGGAGGACCCTCCCTCATTCGGGTTGTTTACATTGTAGCATATATTCTACAGTATCTGCAACGTCATTCATAGCATCCCTCAGAAACGGTCTTTGACCAGATTCTTGTCTCATAGCTTCACTATCATCACATAGTGACCATCTCCATTGACGTTGAGATTGAGAATACCACAGATTGATTTTCATTTGAAATCAGTCGAAGGACACGGAAAGGGTGGGATTTGAACCCACGGATGCTTTCACATCGCTGGTTTTCAAGACCAGTGCCATAAACCACTCGACCACCTTTCCAATAAGTGGACCTCCATATTATAGGAGGTCTGGGTCAGAATGTCAAGAGACGTGGATTTTTCCCACCATACCAGCACCCTGGTGTGGACCACAGAAGAAATCATAATCTCCAGCGTCAGCAAAAATAATATCTTGTGACTCGCCAGGACTAAACATCAATGATTCTCTTGAGAGATCAGCACGACCTTCAACAATAATATTATGTGGAGGTAACATACCATTCACAAAATGAACAGTATCTCCTGCTGAAATTGTAATGTCATTTGGTTCAAAAATTAAATTACCATTTGATCCCATTGTAACATCAACTGCCCATGCTGGAGCAACAAGAAAAAGTGTAGCAAGTAGTGTAAAAAAGAACTTCATAAAGGTAGTTGTACAACTACATTATGTATCAGTATCACTCTAAATATTTTTCAATTACTTCTAATTGGTCATGAAAATGAGATATTTTATCAATCTCCGATTCTACTGCAGACATTATATCTGAATGCTCACCAATACCTACCGCATTGTGCATATAAATTTCAATATTTACTTTATGTTTTTCGATATTACCCAAAGCATTTGCTTTAAGTGCTTTTAAAATTCTTTGTTTCATGGGATAATTAGTATAATTTTAATTTTATTCAACGAGTGTCCCGTGGGATCTACGAATGACACGAAGTGCTTCAAGGTTCATATCCTTGGTGCCACCATCATATGCATGAGCATAACCTTCTTCAATCATTTGTTCGTTAAGGGACACACTGTCGTCCCCAATGTAAAGCCAACCAAGAAGACGCCCATATTTACCGACGCCACCAACAAGTTCAGTCCTAACAGACAACTCATCATCACCAGCCAAAGTACCTTCGAGTTTTTCTTTGAGCCAGTTTGTTGCGTCGATTCCAAGAGCCTTCTCCTCTAAGTTTTTCGTTCTTTTTTCTGGCGTATCAACTCCAGCAACTCTAACTCGTTCTTTCTTGTATAAATCAAATCCAAGATCAATAGTGACATCGATAGTATCACCATCAAGAACTCTGTTAATTTCAGTCACTCGGAAGTTGTAACAACTCTTCCTGCTCGGGGGTGTCATTGCTCCCATGTTTGATCTCCTTTTCATCAATACCTAGTATATAGTAGATGGTATAACACGCCATACAGAGAGAAAGAAAAACCATAAAAATAACCGACCACACAGGATCGTTTACATTAGTATGTGGGTGTAATAATAAATTCATAGATAATTAAATTTAAAATCTAATACACCTTTATATAGTTCGTTCTTTAAATGAATAAGATGTTCTTGTTCAAATGGATGACCTCCAGGCCAAGTCTCTAATCTTTTACTCACACAAACATATAGAAGATGTACATCTTCTATAGTAAAATCATATGAATAATTCTTACCTGATTCTTCATCGTCGGTCATGGATTCTTAGGGTCTATTCCTAGACTGTTTAGGTACTCTTTCCACCAATCTGGATCTCTACAGATTTTCCAATCTGGTACAGGTTTTCCATTTTCAATTGTATAATATTTATATAAAGCATCATCTATAATCCGTGCGATCTCCATATTCCTCTTCCTCTTCGTCAACATCTGCATACGGATTTGCCACAAAGGGTCCTCGTTTTCGTAAAGGTTCTTTTCTGACATAATCGGTTTCTGAATTTACAGCAGATACCCAAACAGCAAGTTTCATTACTATAAAAATTAAAACCAGCGGTGTAAAACAACCGATTAAAATTACTGGATTCATTTATGTTTCCTCGTAAAAGGTTCCCAGTGTTCCCATTTATATTTATGTACAAGATCCATTCCTATGATAGGAACGACTATTAAGATCATTGATAGGAGTCCCAAAGACCAGGGAGTCTCCATAACATATCGAACAACCATTAGGACATGTGTCATTTTCCTCTATAGCGAATGGGCCATGTTAATTCCATACCAAAAACAAGCAATGTTATGAAAGCAAATACAAATACAGTACTCATAGTTCTATAATCGATAAGAAAAAAAGAATTACTCCCAAGGAGCAGACCAATCCAATTAAAATAAATGGAATGGTGTCAACTAGGGTATCCATTTGTTAGTCCCCAAATAATTAATACTGAGATTGAAAAAAATAAAATTGTTGCCGAAATGATTATATGGTTCATCGATTTTTCCAGAGGTCTAAAAAATAACGATCAACTTCATACAAATCGCCACGAGGTGGTTGATCTTCAATCCTGGACCATTCATTGCAGAGTGATCTCATTTCTGGTGTTATACCATGAGGCAAAAACATTCTACCAAATGATGACATGGCAAACGCAAATCTCATTCTAATGCGCTGTTCCATTTCCTGAGTAGGCGTCGGTTTCATAATAGTTATTCTCACCCTTTCTGTACCCGAAATATGCGGTGGCACATATAAAGGGTAGTGATCCGAAAAGTAGGACATGTGCTAAAGTCATTTGGTTTACCAATCTCTATAAATCCAACCGTAGTCTTGAGGATAAATTACATAATCATTTTTGGTAGTGGAAGGTCTATATCCCATTGAGATAGCATCGAAGATTGTGCGGCATGCATCGACTGCATACTTTCCACCAGTAACCACAAGACCGTATCCATTGTCCAAACTAGACATACCACCAGCAGTGCCACAGTCAATATACGCGATGCCCAATTTTGTAAGACGCTCGGATCTTTTCCAACTGTCCTTAAAACTGCTATTGCCATGATCAATAATAATATCTCCATCACTAAGTAATGGTAATAACTCATTGATAGTTTCCTCTACTAATTCTGCGGGGATAGCAAGTTGAAAGATACCTGATTGTTCTGTATAGATTGTTTCCCCAGACTTCTCTCCATATACACATGTACTTGTTTTTACTACTTGAACAAGAGTTTCAATAGAAGTGGTACATCCACTGACATAACCCTTTTCAAATTGTTTTTGAGATTTATCATAGTTCCTCCTATAACCATGAACTTCTATACCTGATTTCATCATACGGCGAGAAATACTCTCACCCATATGCCCTAGACCAATAATACCAACTTTCATAAATTTAAATTACAATTTTTAACCACGGAAGTAGTGGAGGAATTACTCCAATTAATCGGAGAAGGCCCTCAGCAAATAAAGCAAGAACAGTCCAACCAACCAGCATAGAAATAATCCCTGCATTGCGGTTGTGGCGTCGGATTGCATCATCGATCATCTCCTGACATTTCTCTTCCGTTAAATAGTGAGAGGGTTTAATTTCTTCCATCCTCATTATACCAGAAATCCTCCCAGTCTGCAGACGAATTTGTAACATCTTGGATGTTTGTGTTAATCCCTGAACTCTTTAGAAAATTCAAGAATGTCATTAAGAGCTTGATCATAACCAAATTTTTGTTGAATAGTAAGATTTGTTCTGAAAGTGTTTTCTGTTAGCCCTGTTTTCCACCTGTAAAGTCTTGACAATAGGTCAATTTTGGTCACGTAATTCTTAGCCATCATAACCCATATTTTCAAGCTATTTAGATATCACCATAATATTTTAATGTTGAAATGTGAGAGTATCTAAATAATAGCAGCCCAAACTATGAGCGTTATGAATAAAATTGTTCCACTCGTAATGTTATTGATGACAACATCAGCAGTACATGCTGGTGGTTTAGTATCTAAGCATGCTTCTAGTGTTCAATTATCTGTAGATGCCGCTAGATCACAAGCAACAAGAATTGGTTCGTCATTTAGTATCTCTGGTTCTAACATAGATACTACGGACGGCAACACAGCAGGCACAGTATCTGCTGGCACGATTACGTCTGGAGTATATGCTCCAGGTACTATTGCTGCTACTCAAGACACGGCAGGTTCTGCTTTCTCATTCAGTCAGTCCTATACACAAGCTGATGCAGTACCAACTTCCGCATCAACTGTAGGTGCTATTCAGAACTTCGGTTCAATGACATCATACACAGCTGGAACTGCTGGAACTCTTGCTGGAACTGTCACCTCTGCTGGAGTCCTCACCATCACCGCCGGCGGTGCTGGAACCAGTGGAATCGGACAGTTTGTAAGTGAGATCACCGTAATTGACTGAAGGTTATCGTAATGACCCATTCTGGAAAGATAATTTGGTGTACTGTGACGAGTGCGGCGGCAATCCTAAGCTCATGTGTCACAGTCCTGGCAGTCCCCGTTGTCCCAAACTTCACCCAGGGAAGCATGACCAGCCACACAGAGACAACACAAAAAATAACTGAAACAATTAATTCAATGGATTATAACACTGGATATCAGTATTCTGCTACTGGTAGTGGTGTTTCAGCAAATGGAAATCTGTCTCCAGGGACAGGAACAAACAATGTAACTATTGATGGAGTGACATCGACATGGACAGGAATCAGCAACAAGCCCCAATTCACACAAACAATACCAGGAGGAGCATTTCAGTTTACAGAAACTTATTCTGGTCCAGGGCTAAGCAACCACACAATTATAGAACGAGTAACCGACGTGACTTCAATAACAGACACTACAAGTATATTCTCGCAATAGGATTAAGTGTATTATTTCCATCTCAAGCATATGCTGAGACTGTGGGTGGTGTTAGCGCCACAGCTGCTCCTGTTGCTAATTCTTCAGGTTCTGTTACTAATCAGGCAATACAAGTATTACAAGGTCCATACATCACAAACACTTACGGCGGTGGGATCCAGTGTCAGGGACCTACTATGAATGTTACGCCATATGTAACTGGTTCCCTTTCTCAACAGCATCCATTCCAAGATGAATATTTTGATAATGTATATGACATGAGAGATATGGATGAAGACGGCGCACCTGATAATCCAGGATCTGTGCTATACCAAGTTCCAGTTAGAACTGGTCAAAAGAACAATACTAATTTATCACTAGGATTTTCTGCAACATGGTCTAGACCACTAGACAGTAAACTACAAGATCAATGTAAAGAAGCGGCCGCATCTCAAATTGAATTAACTCAACAGTTAACTGCCAATAAAAGATTGGATTTTGAGATAGCTCGTCTTAAGAATTGTGGAGAATTGATGTTGAAAGGAATTCAATTCCACCCCAAGAGTCCTTACTATAAAGTCTGTGCTGATGTGTTGGTAAACAATCCACCAGGACATAAACATCCACACGTTCATGCTATTCCTTCCGTTTCTTCTTCCTTGGAAAAACAGAGCGCAGTACCTTCACAGCGTGATTCATCTGACGTTGTTCAGAACGGCGTTGCCCGACAGATTGGACAGGGGGAGTCTTACCCCTTAAGGTCGAAATCTTCTTCATCACCTTCTTTACAGCAGGTTTCACCGCTTTTAACAAAAGATCAGCTAAAGGTTTTGCAAGCAGTGCCGAAGCAGTAGCAATAACAGCAACACCACCTACTTGGACTACCTGGCCGCCGCTGGGTAGTCCTTCTATTATTTGTACTTGTATAGGAACTGGTTCTGTATCTTGAATACATTCATTCCCAAGTAATCTATACCCAATAACTTTTTCTCTGAACCCGTTGACAAATGTTCCAACGGGTTCTTTTGCTTGTTGTGCTTCTGTTGGACAATCTATCTTTGCAGTTTTAGCTGGGGGAGGTTTTATTTCTGGAGTCTCTGGTAATTCTGGAGTCTCTGGAGATTTTACAGGAGGAACTTCTGCTTCTTTTGTATAGGTTAAATTCTCTGGTTCAAACGAAAGAGCATTGAAACTAGGAACACCTGCATCACAATATGTTTTTACACCTTTAGGATCATCTGCAGATAATATTCCACTTTTTTGTTTATTAGTATTCTGTTCATGAGCTTCTACACACCCAGGCATATCAATAACTGGAATACCTATATTAACAACAACAGGAGAAACGATAGATGAAGTTACGGGTGGTGTATTCATCACATCAGATACCCTTATATCTCGGATATTTAAATTTGTAATTCTAATTTCAGGAATATCAGCCATATCTAACAATCATTGAATACTTGACCAACTTGAGAACCTAATGATGATCCTGCTCTTTGACCTAACAATAATGCCCAACCACCTGCTAACCAACCCACGTAGGGGATGCTAGCGACCGCTGGGACTGCGACACCAGCAGCTATAGCACTACCTGCCATCGCACCTTGAGATCGTGCTCCAGCGTCCGCCGCTATACACTCGGCGCTTAGGGCATTTTGCTTTCCCTCTTCATCTATTGCACCTCCAATGTTTCGTGTACCATCCATCGTAAATTGATCACGACGATATTCACTACGTTTTTCAGAACCACCACCAAATAATCCTCTCCGTGCTTTGTCAAGATGTAAAGATCTTTCTGATTCTAAAATAGCAGGATCGTTTGCCCTATATTCAATTTCATATCCTTCTTTACCTGCTTTAATAGTATAAGAAGAGTAATCACCACGAGGAATATTAATCATGGGAACTTCTTTTACTGTAGGAGTATTATCTCTCAGAACATAACCAAGAAGTCCAATGTGAGAGATACCAACAACAGTACCTAAAGCAATTACAGTAATTTTAAACGGAGAGAAATTATTCATGGCATTTTAATAGGAAGTCCAGTCATACCACCAGTAGGAATTGCACCACCAGTCATCTCAGGAACTCCTGGAATAGCAGCATCTACCATACCAGGAAGTGCTTCTGTAATTGCTTCAGTGATAGCAGCAGTTACTCTCTCCCTTGATTGCTCGATTAATGTATCCTTTTGAACGTAAAGATAAACACCACCCCCTAAGACAGCTAAAGAAACTAAACCAGATAACAACGCGACACCATTAATCAATTTTTGCATCTTTCTTCTCCAATGTAGGTGCTTGCTTTGAATCATCCTTCTTCTTAGAAGGCATGACACCAAAAGTAGCTAGCGTTCCAGTGAACACACTAGCAATAAAAGTTGGATCGATATTTTTTTGAGGAACACCAGGAACAGTTACATAATTAAGAGTCAGAATTGCTGCTGACCATCCAAGAATAATAACTCGAACGAGAGTTGATACACCCTCATCCGCCCATTCA
>Ga0181400_1000738_pt1 | contig 14131 bp, 20 predicted proteins | sample 23SPOviralmetaG_FD_130129 | JGI IMG/M metagenome (GOLD analysis project Ga0181400, IMG submission 130129) | Marine viral communities from the oligotrophic San Pedro Time Series (SPOT) site, San Pedro Channel, CA, USA - 23 SPOT_SRF_2011-06-22 | ecosystem: Environmental > Aquatic > Marine > Strait...
GTTGTTTTACATCGGTGTTTGCAAGTTAGGACAAGCAGTAGTATTTAAGTGTTAGCATAATTAAATACTGTTTTAATGGCCTATCTCATCTCATAACTGTTGCAATAAGCAGGTATGCATTCATCATGATAACTGGGATCTTCATAAGTATCAGAGTCGAAGTCCTGAGAAGCAAATTTAGTCCATTGAAATTTCTTAGGTTTGCCATTATAATCTCTAACTAATACCCACTCAAGTGCATCAGGATTGGTATCTAATGGTATAGCATGTCCATTTTGCCAATTATAGTCTTCATCTTTATCTTGCAAACCATATGCATTAACATTGTTAAAATGTTTAACAGCACTATCTGAATTATACCATTCACCATTATCAACATGTTTGACCTCGAGGCGTTCTATTTCAACAAATTTCTTACCTGCCTTAGCAATTCGTTTATTAGCATATTTAAAATAAGTCTTACCTTCTTTACGATCATCACCTAGGTGTTGCCACATGTCTTTATAATTATGGAAAGGTATCAAGTCACCTACCTTAAATGGATTATCTGGTAATTTAGGATTAGTCTTACGAATATTAAGATCTGTACCTACAACTTCTAAAGCCTTATCAAAAGATTTGGCTAAGTCTTCTTTATACTTGTTGTGTGTCTTGTAATCCATACCGCCCTGATATTGAGGTTTGCTGTTGACCTTGTTGATAGCATCACTAAACACATCTGCCTTAACCTTAACTAAAGGACGACATTCAGCCGCAGTAGCCAACTTCTGCATTGCTCTCCAAGTATCATCTAACAGATTATCCATCTCTTGTTGATCAACAATAAAGAATTCTAATCTTTGACGTTGCTCAGTCTTCTTAATACCCTTACGCATAGCAGTGGTCCTAAGATTATTAGCCATTCCAGTATTCAACCTAAGCATAGGTCTGTCTAATAATTTGCCCATAGTGTTATAATCACTACGAACACCTATATAATACTCTTTTTTCATATATTACTCCTTTTTAAAATATATACATATAGTATAGCACCATATGATTATTTGTCAACCTCAATATGTGTATTCTTATTGTTAAAATATTTTGTGCTATTTGCTTGTGGTATAAATTTACCTGGTAGCATTTCACTAACCAAAACATCTAATCTAAAACCACGCCAGTCTTTACCCCAATTGTCATTACATTGAGCAACAATTTGATCAAAATCAAAATCGTTCCAATAATCTTTGCAATTGAAATCAATATAGTAATCATCATCTAAAGGTATAAACAAGTGTCTACCATCTGAACCATAATCCAATCCTTCGCTGTCAGTGTTTACACTATCAAGCACTATTTCGGTAATTGCTAATACTTTCATTACGCCCACGTCATCTCCTTTGATATACCAGTAGACAAATCATGGTTAAAGAATTTAATATTACCATTTACTGCCATAAGTGTTGATAACAAAGTATCCATAGTACCTGCTATAATACGCCATTCTCTAGGAACGCCACACTCTATAAGATGTTCTTGGATGTCAAAACCAAAAACACCTAAACCTTCTGGCATTACTACACCATACTTTGTGTTGAGAGCAGTATCTATTTTCTTTCTAACATTATCTACAGCAGTTATATGATTTCTAACACCATTTTTTTCGTGTTTAATTAACATCTCAACACAATCTTTCATATCAGGCGTCACACGATAATCCTGATCAGGATCTTGCTGAAGTATTTTAGCACATTGCTGTAATGCTTCTATAAATACTACTTCATTTAAATGGCCTTTAGCATTATCCTTACGGTTAATTTTAGCATTTGCCCTTCTTTCTTTTCTGTTCATATATTACTCCTTTTTAAAATATATACATATAGTATAGCACCATATGATTATTTGTCAACCTTATTACGCCACCTCCATAGTGTCTAGCATTTCTACAAATGCAGAATAAAATTCATTAGCCTGATCTTCAGTGGGCTCACCATATTCATCTTCGTACGTCCATAATGCCATTTTAAATATATCTTTTGTAGAACCATCATAAGGTCCCTGCTCTAAAACATATTGTGCTATTGATAAAAAGTTATCCAACTCTTCAACTGGATCTAAATCAGCAGGCTCATAACCATTTTCTTCTAACCAAACACTTTCATCAAAGTCTTCATCTGATTCCTTAAGCGATTCAAATAATTCTTCAACGTCAAATGTGCCTTCGAAGTCTTGGTGATTACCATCATTATACTCAGTAATAGTATCTTTACCATTTGTGTATTTGTATATTGCCATATATTACTCCTTTTTTAAAATATATACAACTATTATACACGATTTATCACTATAGTCAACCGTAAAATAAAAAATAATTTATAAAAAAGATAAATAGAAGGGTAATTACAATACAACAATTTCGCGGAGAATAAATGGCTAAACCATTCAACTACATGGACTTCGTAGTAAGTTCTCATCCAAGTTACATACGATACCTACAGGATTGGTTGCTCTCTGAGCGTAGCCTATATGGTGGCGTAGAATACAGAGACGGTGAATACCTAAAAGCATATAGTAGTGATTTTAACACGCCAAGTGAAACAATTAACACTTATGATGTAGACGATGCTGGTAATCAGATCGCAAGTTATAAGAGTTATGTACAACGGGCAAATTCACCGGAAGAAGCAAACAATGGTTCAGGTTATGCAAGTAACTTTTACTATGAAAAGTTGCAGAACGTTCCGGTATTCCCTTATAGTAGATTGTACATATCTGAATACAATGCAATATTGTTCAGATCACCTCCTAGCAGAAATGTACCAGACACACCAGAAGTAAATTCATTCTTAAGTAATGCTGATGGCACAGGCCAGAGTCTAAATGAATTTATGAGTATGGTAGACACATATACAACAACATTTGGTGTTGTATGGGTAAGTTGCATCAAGTCAGCAGGTTCAAATGTGCCTAAATGGAGAATGCATAAACCAACAGATGTTACTAACTGGAGTTATACATATAACGCAGAAGGTGACTTAGAACTTAACAGAATTATAATTAGAATATCCAGTGAGCCTGATATGGAAGTATATCAGTACATAACAGCAGACACTATGGATACTATTTTTAAACCACTAGTAGATGAAGAAGATCTTACGTTTGAAGTACCGGAAGGTGCAGAAAAGCATGAAGACGATGATTCTATGTTTTACAGAATTTCCCAAGAGAATCCTCTAGGATACATTCCTGTAAGACCCGTGTATCAAAGTACGCCTATACAAAACGGCATCGGTCATACGCCACTCTTTGATATTGCTCAAATTCAACGAAGTGTTTACAGTGATATGGGCGAGATTTATTCTTGCATATCATATGGTGCACATCCAGTGAATATCGTTGATGAGGATACACTAAACCGTAATGGAAATAGTGTTGGAGCAGAGCCCGGTTCAGTCATTATAACTGGCCAAAGTCTCGACGGGCAACCTAACTTTACATATTCTTTTGTTTCACCAACATTAGATAGTGTATCGGAAATAAGAGCAATAATGGACCAAAAGATTGCCAAAATGAATGAAATTGCTATGATTAGATCTGAAGAACTAATTAAAGCAAGTAGAAGCGGTGTGCAAATAGAACAATATGATAGTAAATTAGAAGCATTTATTCGTAAGAAAGCAACAGCATTAGAAAATGCAGAATATAACTTATGGCAAATCTTCTTTGATTGGCAAGATGAAGCAATGCCAGATGATTTAACTATCAGTTACAACAGATTATACAGTCAAAAAGGATTAGAGTACGAAATTAAAGAAATGAATACTTTATTAGATGCATACGAGAGATACAATAGTGTGTTCCATGTTGACTCAGTAGAGTATACTATACGTGACTATACCACAGAAGCAGAAGCAGAAGCAGAGGCCCAGAGATTGGGCGGAACTGGTACTCATAGTCACACACGTGAAGACGGCTTAGTAACATATATGCCGTTTGCAACACATGAAGAATACGAACTAAGAATAGAGATGGCTACCGGCGAAGAAATGCACGAAGAGCCACAATTTAAAGAAGATTTAAAAACAAAGTTGAAAGAAAGGCTACAACAGTTAATCGATTCAACTTATAGTAATAATAGCCTGTAAGGGCATTAAGGTAGGGGGTAACCCCGAAGTAATACGTTTACTTCTACGATAAACAGGAGAAAAGAGATGGAATCATCTAACGAAACGGCTGTTCAACCCGAAAACGTTGAATCGGTAACAGATACCGCACAATCAGAAGCAGTAGAGCAATCTACTTCAACTGATACAAAATCTGAAAACACAACACCAAGTGTTGAAATGAGAGAAGGTAAATTATTTGTTGACGGAATTCGTCATTATACACGAGATGATGTCAGCAAAATAAGTGCTAATGCTAAACATGAAGTACAAAAGCAAATGCTTAATGAACTAAATGTAGATAGCATAGACCAAGTGAAACAAGTTGTTTCTACACTTCAAGAGGTTAATCCTAATGAAGGTGAAAGTCTAAACGTTAATTCCCTGCGTGATGCAGTTAAAAAACGTGAGGCCACAGTAGAAGAACTTAAACAACAGGTAACTTCTCTTAAGACAGACTTATTATTGAAAGATCATATGAGTCAACTACAAAATGCTATGCCAAGCAATTGGTCAGCACAACAAAAGGAGTCTGTAGTCAAATTAATGAAAGCAGATAACATGTTAGCAGTAGAAGGTGACACATTTGCTATAAGAGACGGAAACGATTTCTTAACAGTAGATGGTGAAACACCAGATTATGCTAAAGCAGTTGAAATTGTAGGTAAAGACAAATTAGGTTTATCATTTGGTAAGAAGGGTGTTGATTTACAGTATGGTGAGACAACAAATACAGCCGTTAACAAAAGCACTAGTGGCCCAGTTGACGATGTTAAATTGACTGACAATACTGACTACAGATCGGCGTATATGAGAATACGTCAGTATCAGCCTACTTTAAGCAGAAGTCAAATTACCGATTCAATGGTAAAGGCAGAACTTAAAAGTATGGGAAAATAATATAACAATGACTTTATAGGAGAAAAATAATGTCAGCAACAACAAGTACAAATGTTGAGCAGTTATATGCAGATATAGTGCAGGATCTAGTCCCTTATTACATGGACGCAGTCTTGTTACCTAATCAGCAGATAATTCTTAACTCACTTAACGTAAGTGGTTCAACAGGTGATCAAGTAAGATTCCCTCTAATGAACACATATGATAATGCTGTAAGTATCCCTGAAGGTGACCCAATTATCACCACAGCAGGTGCAGAAAGCAACCTTATCCCTCAAGCGGCTAACGTAACATTCACAAAACGTGGATTAGGCGTAGACGTAACTGAAGAATCTTTAGAAGACGGCGGATTTGACATGGTCAGAAACGGTGTTTTATCAAGACTTTCAGGTGGTATCGCTCAATCAACAGATATCGCAGGTTTAACACAATGTAAAACATCATTCACAGGCAACGACGGTGTTATCGGTGCTAACGCAACTGTTAACGCGGCTTTAATCGCGAACTTTGTTATGTCCCCAGAAGCACTTGCTTATGCGGCTAAAAGAGAACCAGTTGTTAAAGTATGGTACAACCCTAACAAAGATACACATGAATTTAGAGCAACAGTCAGAAACGGCTTTACAGCACTAAGAGGTAACTTTGGTAGAACAATTCATTCAGCATCATTAGGATCTGGTTACGACACAGCAAATATCGAAGCCATAGCATCTAGTGTGGCAAATTTACGCTCAGTCAATGCCCCTGTGGGTTCGGACGGAATGTATATTGGATTAATTGACCCTGCTTTTGAACTTGCAATTAATAAGCAAATCGCAGGTGTTGGTGGTACAACAGTTAGTTCACTAAGTGACCTAGGTAACAATGCATTGAGAAATGCGGCGTTGGCAATGGTTTCTGGTACTACATTGTACAGAAGTAATAACTTACCAACAGTAGCCTAATAAGAGGAATTGACTATGGCATTTTTAACAGACGGCGGTGGTAATGTAGTATCTTTTGCAGAATACACTGATGTAGTACAAAAAGATCAACGTATATTTGAAGCAAACAATCTAAAGATACCGGCAGAGTCAGGCTTTGTCAGTACTGAAGATTTTGTTGAAGATATGTTGAAAAAGAGTACACAAAGAATACTGTTAAAAATTAAGGCAAGTTCCTGGTGGCAACAATATAATTACTATGTAGGTAATTCGTTTGACTTAAACAATCGACCTAATGTAAACCCAAGTCTTATAGACCCTGGCAACGCATTAGAGAGACGTCAACAATTTACAGACATGTGTGTATATTATTGTTTCGGAGAATACTTATTTCCGCTTTTTGCGGAATTCGGTAACGAAGAATCACCAGAGGTTGCTAAAATTACATACTACAATGCAAAATTTAATGATATCTTCCAAGAGTTGATAGCGATTGCAGACTGGTATGATGCAGATAATTCAGGTACAGTGGATGACAGCGAAAAAGCAGTTACCATGCAACGTACTAGACGAACAAGATCACGTAGTAGTGTGGTACAGGTAAGATAATGTCAGTAAGAAGCGATTTAATATCACAGATTACTACAAATTTATCTGGACAATCTAATATATCGATCAACAGTGAATTACCGTTCATACAGGGCGGTAATCCACTATATTCGACTAATATGAATACCGTATACGTGGACGAGCAGGAAATAACTAAAGAAACATTATATGTAACTTTAGATAGTGGTAATGTTGAACAAACAACTACCACAATTAATTCCTACGTGGCCACAGATGCCAAAGAACAATTTAATAATATTGACACCGTTATTGCTAATCTTTTATTAGCAGGAGATGTGATTAGTAATACTGTAGAAGTATCAAAGTCATATGAGACTGAAATAGCGGACGACGTAATAACATATACTTTCGAGTATACATTTACAACCATATAGGAGAAATATAATGGCAGTAATAAATGTAACAGCAGGTGCTCAAGCGATCCTTACATTAGGAAACACCGAGGCGTTAAGCCTACCCGGTGCAACTAACGGAATGGTAATACCTTTCATGCAAGACGTAACAGTTAATGCAAGTCCTGGAACAGTTAGATATTCAACGTTGGATTCTACAAGTTCTAGTGCTTTCACAACTGTAAACGAAAATAGTATTTCTGGAAACATGCTAATAGACGAAGAAACATTCTTCGGATTAGCAAGTGCAGGTGGGTTAAACCTCACAGCAGATTCCGGTTTATTTGACACTAGTAAGAACAAAACAGAAACGTTCTTTACTATTGCATTTGAAGGCGCAGATGGTGGTGATTACTATCTTAAAGGTAAAGGATTTATCGGTGGAATAGCCGCTTCGGCGTCTATTGATCAAGCCGTATGGATTTCACCTTTAGAAATTACCGTTAATGGCGAGCTTAGTAAAGCAACTGTTTAACAATTAAACAATTAGCACCCTCATTTATTTGGGGGTGTTATTTTTTAAGAGGAACACAATGAAAATAGCAAAAATACATAGATATTTTGATGCAGAAGGCAATTATCATGGGCCTGCAGATTTTAAATTTAAGATAGGCGGTGTAGAACATGATGTTTACCAATATGCAAAAGAACACGGTATAAAGTTACCAAGCAAAAAATCTAAAAAACAGATAAATATAGATATACAGGAAGAAAAACATGAAGATATGGAGCAATCACACGACGAAGGAGATACTGAAGTCGATGGAGATGGAGATAGCGAAAGCACAGAATGAAATAAGATGTGCTAAAGCAGATGTTGAAAAAGCATCAAACAGGATGGCATTCGTAAGTAGTGCTATACAACATTTAAATAATAGAGATATAAAGGAATAAAGATATGAAATTAAAAGAATTAGCAACAAAACCACAATTAAGTAAAATTGTATTAGATGATGAAGATATCATAAAAGAATACAATGAACCACTAGAATTCTATGTTTACGACAAACAACCATTAGCAGAATTCGTTAAATTTTCAGTAACAAGCCAAGAAGATCAAAATTATGGAGAAATGATAGATTTCTGCAGTGATATGATTCTGGATGAAGCAGGTGAAAAGATAATGACTGATGGAGAATTGTTACCAAACAGTATTCTAGTCAAATGTGTTAATGAAGTAGTAAAGCAATTGGGAAAGTAACAGGCAGTTCTGTAGATGAAAAGACACCTGAAACACAAACGGCATTAATGATAGATGCACTTGGTGAACGATATGGAAAATTACCAAGTGAAGTATTAGACAAGGGCAGTACATTTGATTTACAAGTGTATGATATAGCGGTGTCTTACAGGAACTGGTTAGATAAAAAAGCAACTAGTAAAGACCCTAATGAAATGTTTGACCCTAATGATTTAACAAAAATGATGAAGGATTTTAAGGATAGTAGAAATGGCTAAAGGCATGAAATTAAATAAAGCAGATTTAAAACGTTTGCAAAATGATATAGACAAGGCCATATCTACATCTATGCAGGATACATATAATTACTATAAAAAGGAAACACCTAGGAAAGGTGGTAATGCTAGAAATAAAACAAAATTTAACAAAAGTCGTAACAGTATAAATTCAAATTACGATTACGCAGGTAGGTTAGACAGTGGTTGGAGTAAACAATCACCTAAAGGGTTTACAAAACCTTCTTTGAATTTCTTAGAAAACACAATTACTAAGAAATTTAAAAGAATATAGGAGTAACAATGGCAGACATAAGAGCGTCATTACAGTTAGATACAAGAAAAGCAGAAAAGAGTGTAGACCGACTAGGTACGGCTATAAAAGCCCTAGCAAGTGCGGCCGCAATTAAAGCCACATTGGATTTAGCAAACGTATTTCAAAATTTAAACAACAGATTATTGGCTGTTACGGCAAGTAGTGATGCATATAATCAGGCACAAAAAGACGTTGCCAGTATAGCACAAAGTACACGAAGTTCATTAGCCGCAACAGGTGACCTATATGCGTCTCTGACCATCGCTTCTGAAGACTTAGGACTAAAACAAAGTCAAGTAGCAACTATTACAGAAACATTCAGTAAGACCCTTAAGATATCAGGTGCTGAAACAGGTGCGGCGGCTGGAGCCATGGTCCAGTTCGGCCAAGCATTAGCATCAGGTGTGTTACGTGGTGATGAATTTAACAGTATTAATGAAACAAACAGTAAGTTCATGGGTGAATTTGCTAAGATACTGGGCGTAACACGTGGTGAGTTGCGTAAATTAGCAGAAGAAGGTGTGTTAACAGCAGATCTAATGGCTGATGCTACACAGATAATGGCCGATAGTGTAAATGACTCTTTTGACAAAACGAATGCTACAATTAGTGAAGCATTTGAACAAATAAGGGGTGCTATAACAGGATTGTTAGGTAAAGTCAATGAAGAAACAGGCGCATTTGATGGTTTAAGTGCCGCCTTAATTGCAGTTGCTGATGCTATCAACAATATATCTACATCAGACTTATTTAAAGGATTAGAAAATTTAGTATACGTCGGTGGATTATTATTATCCGTATTCGGTGTTAATAAAATGCTTAAAGTATTGGCTAGTGTGCAAGGTGGATTTATAGCATTAGGAATAACCACTACAAAGTCAGGAAAACAATTAACAGCATTTGGAATGATTATACGAAATCTAAAAAGTGTATTAACAGGTTTATTAGGTGTTGTTACTTTGGGTTTTGCAGGAGGCAACAAAGGTGGATTTTTTGGAGCCGTAGGAAAAGTTGTAGCAAACGTAGGAAGAATATTCATAAGATTCCTAGGCCCTTTAGGTGCTATAGTTGGCGGATTAGAATTATTGAGCTTTGCAAGTAGAAAATTAGGCGGTCGTGACTTTATGGCTGGTCCGCGAGAAGCAATTAAAGGCTTTACTAAAGATTTATTAGGATTTAACGATATAGCAGAAGAAACAAAAGAAGCAATAGAGACTATAGACCCTAATAACCTAGTTCCCGGTAGTCAAGCACATTCTGATTATTATAGTGCATTTGGCATGGAAGGACCTATGGGACTAGTTGATCCTACTGAGGAAGAAACAAAAAAATTACAGGCAAAATTAGCATTAAAACGAAAAGAAGAAGCCGCAGAAAAAGAAAGAATTCGAAAGGCAAAAGAATTAGCAAGAATTATTGCTAGAAATATAGAAAAAGCAAAAGAAGTAATAATAGACAATACAAAAGACTTAGAAATAACAAAAGAAAAATTGATATTAGAAGGTGAATTGCTAGGCCTTACTAAAGAAGAAAAAGAAATGAAAACCGCTGTATTTGATTTAGAATCAGATCGAAAAGATGCTATAGCAGATATACACGCATTACAGTTAGATAAAGATCCTGCTAAGAACTTGCAATTACAGTTGGAAAAGATTGCAGAAATAAATGGCTTGTATGATGAACAAATAGAAAAAATAAAAGAGATTATCACAACCAACCAAGAAATAGCAGATGACTTTGTTACTAGAGTAAAAGAAGGATTAGAAAATGCTGGAATAGGTGACTTTATGGCAACACTATCAGATGGGTTTGTCAAAGCAGTAACTATGTTTGAAGATAGTCTAGCAGATGCTATTGTACAAGGTAAAGCAGACTTTAGTGCATTAGGAGACTTTATAAAACAAGTATTAGCAAAAGCCCTAGTACAAAAGTTCATTACAGGACCTATTATGGGATTATTTGGACTTGCTAAAGGAGGGCCAGCAAAAGCAGGACAACCATATATTATTGGTGAAGAAGGTCCTGAAATATTTGTTCCTAAACAAAGTGGAGTAGTATTACCAAATAGTGCTTTACAAGGTATGAATGCAGGTGGATCTGGCGTAATGGGCGGTGGTGCAACCAATGTAAATTATAATATACAAGCCGTTGATGCACCTTCATTCCAAGCATTAGTGGCAAGAGATCCTGAATTTATATTTAACGTTAGCAGAGCAGGTTCTAGAAGAACACCATAGGAGTACGATGTCTACACAATTTATTATAGATAATGCTACAAGTCTAAAGATTGAACTAGTAAGTATCACAGAGTCTGCTAGGTTCCCTACTGGTGCTGTTCGAGGTAGTATTGCTACAAGAAATAAAACAGTTATAAGTGGTGGCGGTGGTGATTTTACCTGTTATCAATTTACAGTAGGTGCTCCTCAAGGATTGAAATATTCTGAAAACAGAAATTTAATGGAAGATCTTTATTTTAATGAACAAACAACCACAGCAAATATATCAATATCTAATAACTCTGGTATGAGTTACCTTACAGAAGATCCTGCAGGAGGATTATTAGGAGATGCATTTAGCAACGCAAGTAATCAATTTAATGATGGTCAAGTAATGGTTTGTAGAGTACAAGGCACAGGAATAGATAGTCATGGTAATCAAAATAATACAGAATATGCTAATTTACCTTATATAGAATTTAAAAATAGAACAAGTATAGTACCAGCGGCTAGTAAAGCACAAGCAGGTAATATTGCAATGAAGGCAGGGAAATGGCTACAATTTGATCAAGGTTATGCAAGTGCACCTACAGGAAATGTAACAGAAGGTATGAGTAAACCTTTTAGATTGGTAGCAGATGCTATATTTAAAGATGATAGTAGTAATCCAATTGGCTCTGCAATATTGCCAGGTAAAAGAGCAGAACCTGAAGGTGCAGGACAAAATGATATATGTCTAGTAGATCGTATGCCTGTTGTAAATTTTACTGATGATAGTTATTTAACATTAAAAGTAGATGGTGATGTAAGATTTAAATTAAAACCTTTACAAATACCTAATTACACAATAACACCAGGCGATAACATACAATTTGATGGTGATTTTGTTTATATAGAAGAAACAGTGGATATATAATGGCTATACAAAAATTAATTGATAATGCAACCACAATAGATATAAACAGACAAGCAAGTGTATCTACAACAAGAAGCCGCGTAGGTGCTTTAAGGTATGCAAAAGGTCTAGTAAATCCATATAGGTTCTCAGTATCAGTGCATGACGGATTAAGTTATGCTGATAACAGAGAACTACCGGCGCAAATAGATCAAATGGATAGAGTGTTTGCAGAACGATTTAAATTAAGTAACAATGCAGGTATGAATTATTTAACAGCATATAAAGGTGATGCAACAGCCAGTGATATAGATAAAATTATAATTAATTCAACGACTGGCGCAGAAATATATATGGACACCTCTGCTATGACAAGTGCAAATGCAAGTCTTAATTTATTTGAAAAGGGAGATTATATACAACCTAAAGGTATTTTAAATTTAAGAGTAAATAGAGTAAATCCTACTTTAGGTATTGGTGGTGCTTCTATGCAATTTAGAGCATCTAGTACTAATACAGCAGATATCACAATAGTTCAATATTTAAGAAAACAAATACAAGATCATGGATTGTTAAAGATAAGGTTTCCAGCGGCCGGCGATATAACAAGTACACAAGGTTGGGATACAGCATTAGGTGGTAATGTATATTACATAAACACTTCAACATATACTGGAGCAGGACGTCTGGATTATTTTGACATGTTTACAGATTCTGCAGGAACAACAAGATATAATCCTACAACACCTACTGTAAATGAATATATTACAGCAACAACAGAAGTAACTATGCAAGATTGTTATGATTATCCTTATACAGTAGTTGAAGATGTGGCTTATACAGCAAGTAGTAATGTAACAGTAAAAGTACACAGGGCAATATTAGATCAAAACGAATACGAAGTAGGATATGCACCGCAAACAGTTACATTAGCAAATAGTGAAATAAAAGTAGGTAATAATGTTACATTTTTAATGAAATTTGTTAAAAAACCAACTTGCACAATAGTACCAAGTAGGAACTTGGTTATAGATAACTTTGAACTTGTAGAAGATTTAAACAAGTTCCCTAACGGAAATTAAAGATGGCTACAGATATAACAGCAGTACAAGGCAATACTATAATAAGTTGTTTACTAGTTGATCTAGATATAGACGGCACAACATATTATTTAAGTAATGCATATAAAAAATTAACATATAATTCTAACACATATACTGAATTAGGTGCATTTTTAGGAGTATCAGAAGTAGCAGAAGATATTAGAGCAACAAATGGTGATATAACACTTAATTTAAGTGGTGTACCTAGTAGTGATGGTGCTTATTTAAGTCTTGTTCTTACCACAAATATCAAAGGAGGTACTGTAAAGGTGTACAGGGGTTTCTTTGATCAAAGCACATTTGAGTTAGATACAAGTCAAGTATACACAAGATTCAATGGAGTAATAACTAATTTTGCTATAACAGAAGATAATAATAATTACACAGGTGACTTAACAAGTAGTATAGGCATAACGTGTTCTAGTATAAATTCATTATTAGAAAATAGAATAAAAGGTCAAAGAACAAATCCAGAAGATAGAGCAAGATTGTTTCCTAACGATGCTGTATTTGATCGTGTGCCAGAACTATACAACATATCCTTTGACTTTGGTAAAGAGTACCAAGGCTACGGCTACGGCGGTGGCGGTGGTGGCGGAGGTGGAGGTGGCCGTGGAGGCGGTGGTCGTAAATGGGGGAAACAACGGTATTGAAAGTGCGAAACGCACAAAAAAAAGAATATGATGAAATCAAAAGATTAATGATAGACTTTGCTAACTTCAATCCTATTGAAGACTTACATACTCCTAAGTATGACTTTATGCATGTTAATCGTGTTATAGATCACATACTTAAAGAAGGTATTGCTTTAGTATGTGAACATAATGGAAGGGTCGTAGGAATGCTTCTAGCGACCATACAGGGCGATTTATGGTTGCCACATATCAAACGTATGACTGAAGTTGCATGGTGGGTAGAGAGCGAATACAGGGGCACTACAGCAGGTGCAAGGTTGTTAAATAGGTATATAGGCATAGGCATAGAAGCCAAAGACCTAGGTCATATATCTACATTTACACTAACTACACTAGCAACAACACCAGATTTAAAATTAGAAGAAAGAGGCTGGGAACCAATAGATTACAATTGGGCATTTAGAGGTTAAACAATGGCAGTATTTACAGCAATAGCAACAGCAATAGTAGGAGCAATAGGTTTA
>Ga0181400_1000746_pt1 | contig 14068 bp, 13 predicted proteins | sample 23SPOviralmetaG_FD_130129 | JGI IMG/M metagenome (GOLD analysis project Ga0181400, IMG submission 130129) | Marine viral communities from the oligotrophic San Pedro Time Series (SPOT) site, San Pedro Channel, CA, USA - 23 SPOT_SRF_2011-06-22 | ecosystem: Environmental > Aquatic > Marine > Strait...
AATCAATGTACAGATGAAATCATCTGCTATCGTTGCTAAAACTAGAAAATTGAAAGCTGTATGGACGCCAGAATTCGCACAGGATTTAAATGCATACCATGCATTAGATGCTGAAGCTGAATTAACTTCAATCTTAAGTGAGTATATTTCATTAGAAATTGACTTAGAGATCTTAGATATGTTAATGGAAAATGCTTCTGCTGGTACTGAAGTATGGTCTGCAGTGAACAACCAAGCTATCTCTAACGTAGGTGGTGTAATTGGACAAGACAATCTAAACTTCTTTAATAGCCAAGGACAATGGTTCCAAACATTAGGAACTAAAATCCAGAAATTATCTAACGTTATTCACCAGAAAACTCTTAGAGGTGGTGCTAACTTTATGGTATTATCTCCATCAGTATCTACAATTATCGAATCAATTCCAGGATTTGGAGCTGACGTAGATGGTGATGTAGAAAAGTCATCTTATGCATTCGGTGTACAAAAGATCGGTGCTTTAGGTGGTGGTAAGATCAAAGTTTACAAAAACCCTTACATGACTGAAAACCAAATCTTATTAGGATTTAGAGGAACTCAGTTCTTAGAAAGTGGTGCTGTATTTGCTCCTTACATTCCATTAATCATGACTCCATTAGTATATGATCCAGATTCATTTACACCACGTAAAGGTCTCTTGACTAGATATGCTAAGAAAATGGTACGTCCTGAATTCTATGGTAAAATTAAAGTGGCTGGTTTAAATACTCTATAGTAGATATTTAACTAATACTTAATAAATTAACCCGGCCTTGTGCCGGGTTTTTTTATCTTTTTCATATTTATAACTAACAATACGTTATGGGTACTATACTTATCTCACTATATTCTTATATTAAACTATACCCGTTTATTAACGTAATTTTACTGTTTGCTTTAACCTTATGTACAACCCTTAAATTAAGAAGTCTATGGCGTCTAAACCGCACACTGACGACGTTTATCGTCCGAAGAGAATTCCAAAAAACCCAATTAAGTTCAAACTCCAACTTAATGCCGAACAAAAAGAAGCAAAATCAGTTATACTTGAAAATACCATTACTTTATTAGCAGGTGGAGCTGGGAGTGGTAAAACACTTTTAGCATGTAATGTCGCCCTGGATGGTTTATTACGAAGACAATATGATAAAATTATAATTACCAGACCTACAGTATCAAAAGAAGAAATAGGATTTCTACCTGGTGATTTAAGAGAAAAAATGGATCCCTGGGTACAACCTATCTATCAAAATTTTTTCCAATTATATGATAAAGTTAAAATTGAGAAACTTATAGACGATGGTAAGATTGAAATTGTTCCTGTATCTTTTATGCGGGGTAGAACATTTTTAGATTCTATGATAATAGTTGATGAAGCACAAAATGTTACTCATGAACAAATGGAAATGATTACTTCACGTTTAGGTTTAAGAAGTAAAATGATGATATGTGGTGATTCACACCAAACAGATTTAAAGAAAAAATCAGATTCTGGGTTTAAATTTTTGTATGCTGCAGCTAGAAAAGTTAAAAATTTAGAAGCAATTACATTACAAACAAATCATAGAGATTCTATTGTAGAAGACTTAATTCAATATTATCAAGAAGCAATTGAAAAAGGCATATCAATAACTACATCAGGATCCTATATTTATAACAATAAGAATTAATTTAATATTTATAACAAAAATAAAACATGAATATCCCCATATATAATGGTAGTCCTGTTTGGTCCTCAGGTTTAACACCTTTTGGATTTTATGATAGTGAACCCCAATTTCAAACTGATGCTGTTAAAGTAGCAAAATTTTGTGCCCAACGTTTAGGGTATCCTTTAACTGATGTAGAACTCCAAGATATGAGTTTCTTTACAGCATTTGAAGAAGCAGTTACTATTTATGGTAATGAATTATATGCTCACATTATTAGAGATAATCAATTATCTTTAGAGGGGCTATCAACGGGTAGCAACTTAAACACTAGTGTAGTTACTCCAAGTTTTGAACCTATCGTCAAATTAACAGAACAGTATGGTGCCGAAGCAGGAAGTGGGGGAAATGTACCTCATTATACAGGTTCATTTATAATGACTGGAAGTCAACAAGATTATGATTTAGCTCAATGGGCAACAGACCAAGGCATTACTAGTAGTATTGAAATTAAAAAAGTATTTTATCAATCTTCTCCCGCAATTACAAGGTATTATGATCCTTATGTAGGAACAGGGTTTGGATCACAAAATATGTTTGATAGTTTTGGGTTTGGAAGCATGAGTCCTGCTATTAACTTTTTAATGATGCCTCTAAATTTTGACTTAGCTGCTATTCAAGCAATTGAATTAAATGATCAGGTACGTAGATCTCAATATAGTTTTGAATTAAAAAACAATAAACTAAGAATATTCCCAATCCCATCTTCGGGAGGTGGTAATTACTGGTTTGAATATATTTTAAGAGAAGAAAGAATACAAAGTAGTGTCACAAACACTCCTGGAAACGTCACCAATGTATCTAATGCCCCTTATAATAACCCAACATATGCTAGTATTAATAGTGTAGGAAGACAATGGATATTTGAGTATACTTTAGCATTAGCTAAAGAGATGTTAGGATATGTAAGAGGAAAATATGGTAATATTCCTATTCCAAACTCTGAGGTTACACTAAACCAATCAGATTTAATTACAGCAGCTACAGCAGAAAAAACAGCTTTAGTAGAAAAATTAAGGGAATATTTCGATCAAACCTCTCGTAAATCTTTACTAGAACGAAGAGCACAAGAAACTGAATTTAAACAAACGGAACTTCAACAAGTACCGTATACAATTTATATAGGATAATATGGCAATGTTTGGTGGCTTACGTGATGTAAGTTTAATAAGAGGATTAAATCGAGAGCTAATGCATGACATTATCACTCAACAAGCTGCTATTTATAAGTTTAAACTGGAAGAAACTGGAGTAAACATTTATGGTGAAGCTGCTGGTGAAAAGTATTATGATGGTCCTTTTTTATTTAATTGTTTAATTAATAGAGAAGATCAAGCATATAACGATGTAGATGAAGGGATTGGATTTGGACAAGGAATTGAATTTGCATTTTTTAGAGATGACTTAAAAGCCGCTAATGTAGTCCCAGAAGTAGGGGATATCATTTTATATCAAAATAACTATTATGGAGTAGACTCAACAGTATCCAACCAGTATTTTGTAGGTAAAAACCCAGACTATCCTAATAATAGTTCTGATGGTACTCCAAACCCATTAAATCCAGGACTAGAACATTTTGGTACCAATTTATCTATTATACTAAAAGCCCATAAAATCCCTAATGATAAAGTAGCTATTTCACCTTATAAAGAAAGATTTTAATGCCTAATTTTAAACCATATCCAAAAAAACAAGTAGAGATTAGTAAAGGATTGCAAACTGCATTTGATACTAAAAGGGGAAATCCTAATAAGGAATTAAATCCTAACAAGTCTCAAACAGGGATTGAATTTAATAGATCAACAAAGATTAGTCAAAAAGGAGACAAATCAAAGACATTTTCAGTTGGGATTAAGGATATTGATGAGGCTGTTTTTTATTATTTTAATAATGTAATAAAACCATTTGTATTTCAAAATGGAGAAAGAAGATCAGTACCTATAATATATGGTAACCCTGAGAGATGGAAATCATACCAAAGAGATGGATATTATAGAGATAAAGGTGGATCTGTAATGTTACCTATTATAGTAATTAAAAGGGATACTATTACAAAAGATAGAAGCACATATAATAAATTGGATTCAAATTCTCCTAACTTATATGGAACATTCCAAAAGGGGTTTAATTCAAAAAACACATATAATAACTTTAATATTTTAAATAATAGAGTCCCTACTAAACAATTTAATACTGTAGTAGTCCCTGATTACTTAGATATTACTTATAGTTGTATTATCCAGACTTACTACATGGAACAATTGAACAAAATAATTGAATCAGTAGAATATGCTTCTGATTCATATTGGGGTAATCCAGAAAGATTTAAATTTAATGCTAGAGTAGATTCTTTTTCAACCGCAGCTGAAATTACAGCAGGTCAAGATAGACTAGTTAAAAGTAATTTTGATATTAACTTAAGAGGTTATATCGTACCGGACGTAATGCAAAAAGATTTAAATGCAATTAAAAAATTAAATTCTAAATCTAAAATAAATATAACAACAGAAACAACAGGAAACATTAATGAAGTTCCGTGATAATCTAAATTAAGGTTTTTATATTATAGTCCAATGAAAGTTTTATTTATAGCACCACATTTAAGTACAGGAGGTATGCCTGCGTTTTTACTAAAACGTATCCAGGCATTACAACAATACAGCAATTTTGAAATTTATGTAATTGAGTGGAAATTTTATAGCCCCGATTATGTTGTCCAAAGAAAACAAATCCAAGAATTAGTAGGAGAAAACTTTTATAGTTTTTTAGGTGATGGATATGCTCAAAAAGGTATTATTGATTTTTGTTATGAAAAAGAAATAGACATAATCCATATAGAAGAAATCCCAGAGGGGTTTGATGGGGGTAATCCCTTTGATTCTGAATTGCAAAAAGATTTATATAATAATAAACACCCCTGGAAAATAATAGAAACGTGTCATAATATTTATTTTAATCCTAAAAAAAATAAATTACATGAACCTGATGGGTATGCTTGTGTTACACCATATCACATAGAACATACTTTTAAAGACCAAAATGCTAAAAAAGCCTTAATACCTTTCCCTATAGATCCTTCAATTCAATCTAATAAAACCAGAGAAGAAGTTTTAGATGAAATTGGATATAGACATAAAGGAGAATTTCATATAATTAATGTAGGATTATGGACCCCAGGAAAAAACCAGGGATATGCTTTAGACATTGCAAAAAAATTGTATGATAAATATGGGTTTACTTACATATTTCATTTTATAGGGAACCAAGCACCTAATTTTAAAGATTATTGGAAACCTTTAATGGAAGATATTCCTCCTAATGTTTTAGTATGGGGGGAAAAAAGCAATACTAAGGACTATTTTAAATTAGCTGATTTAATGTTATTTACTTCTACTTGGGAATGTAACCCCATTGTATTAAAGGAAGCAATTTCTAATAATATTAAAATAATGGCTAATGATTTAGAACATTATGGAGAAGAATATACTAATTTTATTACTAGATTAACAGGAGATACTTTTGTAGATAATAATAATTTAATTGACACCATACATTCACCTATCAAATACAACGATTATGATATAGGGAATAATATGCAGGTATTTGCAAATAATCATATTGAATTTTATACTTCTTTATTAAATGAAAAATAAGATAGAAATTACCTTTAAATATGAACCCAAAGTAGAAATTAAAGGAGATATCCCTAAAGAATATTTAATTGAATTTATTAATAGCGATACTAATATAGTAGAACATTCTTCTAAAATTAAAAATAATATGTGGACTAAATGTAATAAAAGGTACCACATACCCTGGGATATTAGAATAAATGGAGAAATAGTACATAAATGGAACCTTAAGGATAAAAATATTAGGATTTCATTAGATTCAAAATCCATCGGGGATACATTAGCATGGGCCCCCCAAGCAGTAGAATTTGCCAAAAAATATAAATGTAAAGTTACACTATCTACTTTCCATAATGAATGGTTTAAAACCTTACCAGAATATAAAAACATTAATTTTATTCATCCGGGGGAATCTGGTAATTATTATGCTTGTTATAAAGTTGGTTGGTATATGACAGAGGGCAAATGGGATGAAGGAATATATCACCCAACCAAACCTAATACTATACCATTAATTCAAGCTGCTACCGATATTTTAGATCTACCTTATAAAGAAATAAATTATGGGGTTAACTTTAAACCAAAATCAAGACCAATTAAAGAAAAATATATTTGTATAGGACCACATTCAACAGCTGGATTAAAAGAATGGCCTTATCATTATTGGGAAGAACTAGCAAGTATGTTAAATGGTAAAGGTTATAAGGTAGTAGATATATCCTATGAAGATCATAATAAAAAAAATATTATTAATAAGCCTAAATTAAATTGGATAGATACTTTTAATTATCTTTACCATGCAGAATATTTTATAGGGCTGGGTTCAGGTTTATCTTGGTTTAATTGGGCTATGGAAAAACCTACACTAATGATAAATAATTTTATCCCTTATGGATATGAATTCACAAAAGGTTTAACTAAAGTAGAAGATTACTCTGTATGTAATAATTGTTGGGTAGATACTAAATTTCAATTTGATAAAGGGAATTGGGATTGGTGTCCTAGAAACCAAAACACATTATCTCAGCACATTTGTCATAAAAACATTAAACCTCAAAAAGTTTATCAAATTTTATTACAATTATTAAAATTTAAATAATTCTATATATATTTATCATAAAATCAATAAAAATGAAGTTATCAAAAAAAGAGTTACAAGATTTAAACAACCTCCAACAACAAGGAAATGAAATCATTTTCGCATTAGGAGAATTAGCCCTTCAAAAAGAAGGCTTAATAGAACAGTATAGATTTTTATCTTCACAACAAAATGAATTAGGTAAAAGTTTATCTGAAAAGTATGGAGATGGGAAGATTGATCTGAATACAGGAGAAATTACAATCTCAAATGAAGAAAATCAAACACCCCCATCTAGTTCCTAGTTTTTTGAGGAACTCTTTAATATTTATAAATAAATATAATAAATAAACATTATAAAATGGCAGAAACATTAATTTCACCTGGTGTATTGGCTCGAGAAAACGATCAATCTTTTATCCAAGGTCAACCCGTAGAAGCAGGAGCTGCTATCGTAGGACCTGCTGCTAAAGGCCCTGTTGGTATCCCTACTTTAGTAACTTCTTTTAGTGAATATCAAGCAGTTTTCGGTGGCGCAATTACTAGCGGTTCATCCGAATATACTTACTTGACATCAATTTCAGCTAACAATTATTTTTCTCAAGGAGGAAAATCATTATTAGTAACTAGAGTAGCAAAAGGAAACTTTACTGATGCTACTTCATCACATTTGTATAATTTAGTAGAAACAGGAGAATTAGCATTACAATCACTATCCGTTAGTGGTGGTAACGAGGGTGTAGCAGCACCATACAATGGCATTTCCTTAACAGGATCACTTGCAGGAACAGGTGCTACTGCTAATATAGTAAAAGGAATTGGACAAGGAGTTTTATCAAATGCAGCAGATGCTTTATTAGCTTCTATTACCATAGATTCCGCTGGAGTTGCCGATAATCAGTATCCAAACGTCCCTACTACTACTAATGGTGCAGGTTCAGGAGCTGTATTAGAAATAACAGCTAATGGAACAATCACTGGAGTTAATGTAACAACTCAAGGAAGTGGTTATGCCGTTGATGATGAATTATACGTAACAGGAAGTGCTATAGGTTCATCTACTGATGTAGTATTTAAATTAAGCCAAGGAAATGACTTCGAAGTAAAAGTAGATAGCTTTACAATAGTATCTAAAGGAGAAGGATATGCCGTAAATGAAGTAATTTCAGTAGGATCAGCAGATATAGGGGGTGGTAGTGATATTACTTATACCTTAACTGCAGGTGATATTGTAAATCAAGAACCATTTGAATTAGCATCATTATCAGAAGGAGCTATTATGAATAGCGCAGGTGATGAAGTTGGAAATGGTGCCTTAGCTAATGGAACTAAAGATAACATTAGATGGGAAATCGCTTCTTCAAACCAATCATCTGGAACTTTCAGCTTAATAGTACGTAGAGGAGATGATAATCACAGAAATAAATCAATTTTGGAAACTTGGGGTAATTTATCATTAGACCCAAAAGCTCCAAATTATATAGAAAAAGTAATTGGTAACACCAGCTACTCAGTAATAACAGATGGTACAGATTCTTATGTGCAATCATCTGGAGAATATGTAAATAAAAGTAAATACCTAAGAGTAAAATCAGTAATAGCAAAAACACCAGATTATTTTGATAATGCTGGAGCTGCAAAGTCTGAATTTACTGCTAGTTTACCAATAGTAAGCTCAGGTTCATTTGGTGGTGCTGTTGGAGATTTATTTGGTGCTGATGCTAAATTTTATAACGAAATTACAGCAAATGATATCCAAGGATTATCTAGTACTGATTACAATGCATCAATATCATTATTAAGTAATAAAGATGATTATAAATTTAATTTACTAACAGCTCCAGGATTAAATAATTCTGATCATTCAACACAAGTAACATCATTAGTTACTGTTGCTGAAAGCCGTCAAGATTGTATAGCCGTTGTAGATTTAGATGGATATCAAACTCCAATCAGTACAATGATAAACAATGCAGCTGCATTTGATAGTTCATATGCTGCTACTTATTGGCCATGGTTACAAACAATTGATCCTAATACAGGACAAGTTGTTTGGGTACCAGCTTCAACTATGATACCTGGAGTATATGCATTTACAGATGCTTCAAGTGACGCATGGTTCGCACCTGCGGGATTAACAAGAGGAGCTCTTGGAAATGTAACCAAAGCAGAAAGAAAATTAACAACTTCAAATAGAGATTCTTTATATGAAGCTAATATCAACCCAATTGCTACATTCCCAGGAAGTGGAGTTGTAGTATTTGGACAGAAGACACTACAGAAACGAGCTAGCGCATTAGACCGTGTAAATGTACGTAGATTATTAATTGCTTTAAAAGGCTACATATCACAGATATCTGATAATTTAGTATTTGAACAAAACACAATTGCTACAAGAAATTCATTCTTAGCACAAGTGAACCCATACTTAGAATCAGTACAACAAAGACAAGGATTATATGCTTTTAAAGTAGTAATGGATGATACTAATAATACTCCAGATGTAATTGATAGAAATCAACTAGTAGGACAAATTTATTTACAACCAACTAGAACAGCAGAATTTATTATGCTAGATTTTAACGTATTACCAACAGGAGCAGTATTTCCTGAATAAAAACAAAAGAATAGAATATTTATAATAAAATAAAAACATAAAATGGCAGTATTAGATCCTAACGAAATATTTTACACGGCATTTGAGCCAAAACAAAAGAATAGATTTATTCTTTACGTTGATGGATTCCCATCTTACATCATGAAAGGTGTAGGAGCCGTATCTGTAAGCCAAGGTTCAGTACCTTTAAATCACATTAACGTACAACGTTTTGTTAAAGGGAAAACTACTTGGAACACAATTGAATTTACATTATTCGATCCTATTACTCCTTCTGGTGCTCAAGCAGTAATGGAATGGGTACGTTTACACCACGAATCAGTAACTGGTCGTGATGGATATAGTGATTTCTATAAAAAAGACTTAACTATAAACGTATTAGGACCTGTAGGTGATATTGTATCAGAATGGATTATCAAAGGAGCAATGATTACAGAAGCTTCATTTGGAGATTTCAATTGGGATACTGAAAATGCTGCTCAAGAACTTACAATGACAGTTCAACCAGATTACTGTGTATTGAATTTCTAAAAATTTACCCAACCCTCATACCTCAAAAAATTGCTTGGCTTCGGTCAAGCTTTTTTTTATATTGATATTTATCAACGAATAAAACGTTTTAATTAAATAAAGATTATGGCCGAATTTAAATTCCCAACTGAAGAAATCGAAATCCCTTCTAAAGGATTAGTATATCCCGAAGATAATCCTCTATCTAGTGGTAAAGTAGAAATTAAATATATGACTGCTAAAGAAGAGGATATTTTAACCAACCAAGCTTATATTCAAAAAGGTATTGTATTGGATAAACTACTAGAATCAGTAGTAGTATCTAAAATTAATATTGATGATTTAGTTATAGGTGATAAAAATGCACTTTTAATTGCTACCCGTATTTTAGGATATGGAGGTAACTATGAAGTTAATATCAAAGGAAATGATGAAGTAATTGATCTTACAGAACTTGAAAATAAAGATATTGACGAATCTTCTTTCATGAAAGGGGTAAATGAATTTACTTTTACTTTACCAAGTAGTAATACTGTTGTTACTTATAAACTTTTAACAGGTAAAGATGAAAAAGCAATAGAAAGAGAATTAGCAGGTTTAAAGAAGATTAATAAAAATTCTTCACCTGAACTTTCCACAAGACTAAAACACATTATCCTTTCAGTTGATGGGGATACAGAAAAGAAATCAATTAGAGAATTTGTAGATGGCTATTTATTAGCTCGCGATTCTAGAGCACTAAGAGAACATATTAGAGACACACAACCAGATGTAGATCTTAATGTAATTCTAGATTCAGGAGAGGAGGTAAGGGTGCCCATTGGGCTTAACTTTTTTTGGCCTGACGCCTGATTTAGCTCCACAAATTAGAGTAAATGTATTTAAACAAATCCATGAAATTTTATTTCATGGTAAAGGTGGATACGATTACAATACTATATATAATATGCCTTTATGGTTACGTAAATTTACATTCAATGAAATAAAAATGTTTTATGAAAAAGAAGAATCAGCGTATAAAAACCAACAAGAACCAGGTAAAACTTCATTAATAGATGCAGATGGTAAAGTAAATGTCCAGCAATTTAAAAATGCATCCAAAGATTATAAAGGGAAGAGCAGCTATAAATAGTTGCTCTTTTTAATATTTATAACAAAATGTCTTTATGGCAAGCGAACAGGAATTAAATAGAGCGGAAGATCTTCTTAAAAAACAAGAAGCAATAAATAAAGCAAAGGAAAAGCAAAGAGAACTCGATGCTGATATCCTTGGTTTATCTTCTAGTTTAGTAGATTCTATTAAAGAAATTCAAGGTATCTCTACAAAAAGATCCACATTTGATCAAAATTTACTTAAAGTTAATAAAAGTATTAACAAAGAAATCTCAGGTCAAAAATCAGGGTTATCCGATATTTCAACGGTTCAAAAACAAATTGCTAAAAATAGCGATTTAATTAAACAAAGTAAAAGAACAACAAATGCTATAACTGCAAATCTTAATACTAAAGAAAAAGAAGCAGTCCTAGAAGCCCAAAAACAAATGGATATAGCTGCTAAAATGACTAGGTACCAAGACCAGCAATTAGATCAAGCAGCTAAAACAGGAAAATATAATAAATCTGGGGTAGATTTAGCTGAAAAAATGAAAAATGAAGCCCTGGAGGCAGTAGGGGCAAATAGCAAAGGATTAAGCCAAGCAGCTCAACAGGCTATATTTACTTCTCAACATACAAAAGAATTAGAACGCCAAAATTCACTCCGAAAAACAGAAGAAGAAACTCTAGAGGCAATAAATAAATCTTTAGGGTTAAGTGGTGGTTTAGCAAAAGCATTTGGTAAAATTCCTGGCCTTGGTGATAAATCCGAAAAGGCATTTGGTAAAGTCCAAGACAAAATTAAGGGTATGGTAGAAAAAGATGGAATAGGTGCAATACCTAACCGTCTAACAACCGCATCTATGTTTGCTGAAGAATTTGGTAATATCCTTATGGATGCTGCTACAGACCCTTTGGTTATTATTACAGCCATAGGAGCAGCGATGCTTAAAAACAATAAAAAAATAACTGAATTCTCCAGAAGTATGGCTATGTCTACTGAAGATGCAAAAACATTTGCTGGTGAATTTAGCTCAATAGCATATTCTTCTGATGATATAAATACAACTACGGCTAATTTAGTGCATAACTTCCAAGATATGAGTGAAGCTCTTGGTTTTATGGCAAAGTTTTCTAAGGATACTTTAGAAACCTCTACAAAATTACAATATTCATTAGGAATAAGTGCAGAATCAGTAGCAAATTTAGCAGGAGCAGCTGAAGTAACGGGTGGTAATTTTGATGATCAATACAAAAATGCACTTGCTATTAGTCATGAAGCCCAAAGAGAATTAGGAGTAAGGGTTGACTTAAGAAAAGTATTAGAACAATCAGGTAAAGTAACAGGACAAATACGAGCCAATTTAGGTGGAAGTATTGAGGAAATAGCAGAAGCAGTTACTAAAGCTACATTATTCGGTTCTACATTAGAAGATGTAGCTAATATGGGTAGTAAGCTTTTAGATTTTGAATCATCAATAACTGCAGAATTAGAGGCAGAAATGCTAATTGGTAAAAATCTTAACCTTGAAAGAGCAAGAGCAGCAGCTTTAGCTGGAGATCAAGTTACATTAATGGAAGAATTGAATTCACAAATGGGTTCATTAGAAGACTTCCAAAATATGAATGTTATACAACAGCAAGCTTTAGCAAGTGCTATGGGTATGACAGGAGACCAGTTATCAGATATTCTAATGAAACAGGAAATTCAAGGTAGAACTGCTGAAGAGTTAAAGGCAATGGGTAAAGATGAATTAGCTGCCATTGTTGAAAAACAAGATGCCCAACAATCTTTTAATGCTGCAGTAGCTCAATTAAAGGGTTTACTAGCAGATTCTGTTAAATTTTTAAACCCAATTATGGAAGGGTTTTCTTTTATAGTACAAAAAGCTGTAGAATTTAAAGATGTATTTTTAGCACTTACCGGACTACAATTAGCATATATAGGATACCAGAAAATATCTAAAGCTTTAAAAGTTGCTGACTTAGCTTTAACTAAGAAAAACTTTTTCCAAAGTTTAGGTTCATTGATAGTGGAGGCAGCAAAATCAGTTGCCAAAATCCCATTTGTAGGTCCTGCTTTAGCAATTGCTGCTGGTGCTGCTATTTATGGTGCTTTTAAAGGATATGGAAGTAAAGGAGATGATATAATGTCTCCTGGGGGAAATGCAAGCGGTTATGGTAACAGAACATTATTTGGGCCTGAAGGTGCAATATCATTAAATAACAAAGATACAGTTATAGCAGGTACAAACTTATTTGATAAGGGTGATGATGTTATATCTAAAGGTGCTGGGGAAGTTAAGATCCCAACCCAAGATAATAGAGTAGGAAACGAAACTAATCGATTACTTCAAACCTTAATAGGACAAAATGCTAAAAAACCAGAATTATCCCCTGTTGGTTTATATGAAGTTCAATAATATAATATTTATAATAAAATAAAATCATGGGATTATTAGACAAATTACAAGACAAAGGATCAGTTCTATCTAATATAAATGGAACTCAACCACCATCAACAAACCTTTTAGCAACTAAACTCCAACCAGCAGTTTCAAATTTTGATTTAGATGGGGTAACACCTGAAAAATATATAGACAATTTACCTAAATAAAAACATAAATGGGGCTAGTTGATTTAACAACAGATTTAAAGTCTCTACGTTATGGAAAGGATAGAATAGGAGGTGGCTCTAGTGGTCAACCATATATCAAAACAGATATACCTGATAGCTTTTCAGATGTAGGGAAAACTGGGGGACCAGATGTCCTTTTACGAGGTGGAACTTTAACACCTGGTAGAGCGGCTAGAGATGTCTCTAGGTTAACCCAAATGTTCTTTGATTTTAAATCAATTGGAGGTCCCTTATTTATAGCAAAAGAAAATATACTTTCCCGTACTTCAGTTGCCACAGATGGTAAAGGTAAAGCGTTAAATAACGGTGTATACTTGCCTACTTCTACTTTATTACAGAGCGCTGGTAACCCTTTAGGTTTGCATTTAAATAAACAAGGAATTGATCCATTTAAAGGTATAGGAAAAAATGGGGGAGGTATATTTGAATTATTTGGTGGTTCAGATCCATTAGGTCAACCTACATATGTTGAAATAACAACAAACCCTAATTATAAAAGTAAATTAGAAGGATTTGTTAAGAATAAAATTAATACTAAAACAGACTCTCCCGAATTATTTAATTATCAAGGTGGTCCTGGTTCAATATTAGGTATAGGAAAAACAATAATACCCTTATCTAAACAAAGAACAGGCCTAAACAACCCAAATTTAAATTATACTACAGGATCATATGTAGTTGGAGGTTCTATAGCAAATGGGTTTTTTAATCTTAATGTTTATAATGAAAGTAAATATACTTCTCCAACTGATAAATCAGATATAACATTAA
>Ga0181400_1000750_pt1 | contig 14046 bp, 18 predicted proteins | sample 23SPOviralmetaG_FD_130129 | JGI IMG/M metagenome (GOLD analysis project Ga0181400, IMG submission 130129) | Marine viral communities from the oligotrophic San Pedro Time Series (SPOT) site, San Pedro Channel, CA, USA - 23 SPOT_SRF_2011-06-22 | ecosystem: Environmental > Aquatic > Marine > Strait...
ATTCACTAGAAGTCGCGAGACAAAGTGTGAAAAATGACAAAATGATGAGTGCTTATATGAGTGAATTTGTATCCTTCAATGTATTGGACAAAGATTATGTAGAAGCAAAACAAAAAAAGATGATAGAATCTGGAGTATCAGTTGAAGAGGTATTTTTGGATGTGAATGATAATGAAGTGGAAGAAGAAGAGGAAGAATTAGTTGTTCCTGAGAAACCTTAAATATATATGCTATAGTATATGAAAGAAATAGTCATATTGACAATAGTATCTGGTATAACTGGGTTATTATCGGGGGTTATAGGTGCCGGTCCCGAAGTATTAATTGTGCCATTATTGACTTATTTTGGAACGATGAAATCAATCAAACATAGAATTGGGACATCTTTATTTATGTTATTACCACCGATAGGATTATTTGCGGCATTAAATTATTACAATAAAGGATTAGTTGATGTAAAATCAGCATTATATATGTCATTAATATTTACAATTTTTGCATCATTATCAGCTACCTACGCTATTAATTTGGACGAAAAAATGTTACAAAAAATATTTGCTGTCTTTACAACAGGTGTAGGAATTTATTACTTTTTTAAATAAGGTGTTTCAACTCTTTGTTTCACAGGTTTTTTCATCTTTTTCGGAACACCCCGAGCGCGACTAAACATTAATCTATTTAATTCATCTTCAAAAATTATTTTTGCATTATGATCACGAAAAGAACGATTCTCTTTGATTTGTTGTCCTATCGTTTCTACAACAGTCTTTTCAGGAACACTTGTCATAATATCAAACTTTTCTTGTGAAGTCACGAAAGAGAATTCCAATTTAGGAATCATGGTTGGTTTTACTGGATACATCTACTACAAATATCAAATATCAAATTTATATTTAAGTTTAAGGTGAGTTAATTATAAATATGATTAATCAAGTCTTAAATATGTCAATGAAATATCAAGAAAAAGTAGAATATGATAATGTCAGAAGACAACATAAAGAAATATTTCAGTTATTCCAAAAGTTAAGAAAAAAGATAAGTTATCATATTAAATGTGAAGAATGTTTAATGGAAATACGAAATGTAAGAAAACCAGAAAATCATATTGATACTCAGAAACAATTAGAATCCCACAAACAGAAACATTATAATTTACTAAAATCTCTAGAACATTTGGAACAAGAGTTTGATAAACACATAAAACTTTACGATTTAATTCATATACATCGTTTATAAAGAATATATACGATAAAATATAAATGGACGAGATTCAATATTCTGAAAAAGAACCTTGTGCGGTTTGTTTAGAAGAAATAAATGAATCTGAAGAATGTAAAAATAGTTGCGGTCATTCTTTTTGTAAGGCGTGTATAGATCATTGGTTGGATCAAGGTAAAAGTCAATGTCCTTTGTGCAGACAAGATATTAAATATTTAGAAACAAATAATACACAATTCCGTATCATAATTAAGACAAATGAGGTTACACGAGCACGAGCAAACCAGAGGATAAATTCAATAATAAGATCACCCGATGTAGTTCCAGTAAACAAGCGTGTATTTTATACATTACGATATAGTCTTTATTTTTCTTTTATTTTTAGTGTGGTTCAAGGTTGGTTTATTCATAATTTAAGGAAAAGTTATAGGGACTTATTACAACAGAGTATAGAATGTCAACAAAATAACACAGAATTAAATGATATAATTACAGAAAATAAATATTTTCATGGAGGTGAAATAGATAATTATTTAATTATGGACAAACATTCAGATATGTTACGAATATGTTATTTACCAATTGAGTTTATGGCACGCTGTTTTACTTAAAAATAATTTGTGTATCTATATCATAAGTATGATGAAGTTTATGAATATGTTTGTAATGGGAATGACTCAATTATTCGCACTAAGTAGTGGTCAAATTATGGATGGTGGAACTGCCTTAATTGGTTCTTCTCATGATAATCATGGTTGTGTTACGGATGGTGGGTATCAGTGGTGTGAAGCATTAAATGGGTGTGTTCGTGAATGGGAAACACCTTGTCCAACCGTATTTTCGGGAATTCCTGTAATTGATCCAGTGGTTGATCCAGTCTTTTCGGTTGATCCTCTACCCCCAAGTTGTATGAGTAATCCTTGTCAAAATGGTGGCATATGTCAAACCCAGACCACAGGTTACACATGTCTATGTGATGATGGTTATACGGGTGTTAATTGTGATGTTGTCTTAACAGAACCGGTTCTAACCCTCCCTCCACCACCAACACCCACAAATAATATCCCTTACAATTGTGCTGAATGGTATGATGGATGTAATCATTGTCAAGTTGAAAATGGGCGAATGACTGCATGTTCTATGATGATGTGTTTTACACAAGGTCAACCGGAATGTTTAGCTTATCATCTACTCAATGAGGGAGATATTTGTTATCGTTTCTGTGAAGATGGAAGCGAACAGACAGTAAATTCTCGCGATAAATGTCCGAGTGGAAGTACATGTGTGGCACCGGGAACCATTGGATTTGACAGTTGTGGCGGCAATGCCTGGACTTGTCAAAGTGATCATTAATTTATATTTCTCTACAAATAATGGTGCTATCTCATATTAAATTATATGTGAGCAGATATATTTTTATAAATTTGATTTTTTACATAAAGAATTATAACTATGTTAAATTATAATTCTACATGTCCGAAAACTCGCATCCTATGTGTACGCGCGCTAAAAAGAAAGGGTCACCACCCGATGGATTAGATGATAAAGGTAATTTATTAAATTTCATTGATTATGATTGTGATGCTGAATTTGACCGAGAACTATTAGATAAAGAATTAGATAGATTGAGTCGCGGGAAACACAATTTCTCTAGTAAACTCAAAAAAACCATTAAAACTAAAAAAAGTAAAATTCAAGTTGAAGAATTAGACACTCATCCCAAGATTGAACTTTTAAATTTATCTGGATTATCCCCTAGACATACAAAAGAAACAAAACAAAATTCTCCAATGAAACATAAACAAAAGAATCAAAATGAATTAGGTGGATTGTTAATAAACTATATTCTAACGAAAGCCAATGAACAAATTAAAAAGAAACCTAAGAAAAAGAAAAAGAAAGTTATTGAAATTAAATTATCAGAAAGTGATTCAGAAGAGATAGAATTAACTGATGAATCAGGTTCAGAAGATTTTGAAGATGCAATGACAGAAAAATCTACAACTACAGAAGAAAGCGGTGATATGATATTAGATGATGATAGTGATATTACTGAAGAAAGCGAAGAAAGTGCTATCGATGAATTAATGAATATTGAGATAGATGAAGAAGAATACGAAACAGATGAAGAAAGTGAATATGATGAATTAGATACTGCTTATAGTGAATTAGTTGATGAGTACGCCATGGATAATACAGAAGATGGTAATTTAGATTATTTTCATACACTAGACAAAGATACAAAAATAAAGTATTTGAAAGATATTCGTAAAGTATACAAAACAAATGCAGCAAACGTTCCTTTGAAGTTTAAGGTATTAAATTCAGATATGGATATTTACACTAAATCAATTGCGATTAATAATCTAGATAAATTAGCAGAAATGGATATATCAACAGGTGAATACAACAAAATGGATCAATGGATCAATGGTTTAATTAAACTCCCTTTTGGAAAAATGGTTCCGCTACCTGTGTCTGATAAAGATAATTTTGATAAAAAAAGAGATTATATCAAAGAAACGTTGGACAATATGAATAATGCTATTTATGGTCATTTAGAAGCAAAAACACATATACTCCAAGTCATCGGCAAATGGATCCGGAACCCAGATTCATTGGGAAATGTGTTGGCAATTCAGGGACCCATGGGAAATGGTAAAACAACATTAATTAAGAATGGTATAGCAAAATCCTTGAACCGTCCGTTTGAATTTGTGGCATTAGGAGGTGCATCTGATTCAGCATTCTTTGAAGGTCATAGTTATACGTATGAAGGGTCACGATGGGGAAGAATTGTTGATATCTTACATAAATGCGGATCCATGAATCCAATTATCTGTTTTGATGAGTTAGATAAAGTGAGTGAAACTGCCAAAGGAGATGAAATCATTAATATGTTAATTCATATGACAGATAGTTCTCAAAATTCTAAGTTTCAAGACAATTACTTTCCGGGAATAGATATAGATTTATCGAAAGTCTTGTTTATCTTTTCCTTTAATGATGAAAGTAAAATCAACCGTATTTTGAAAGATCGTATGTATGTCATACGAACAAAGGGATATAATAACAAAGATAAACTCCAAATTGCTCATAATTATCTATTACCCGATATATTATCAACGTTCGGATATTCAAAAGAAGAAATTGTATTTACTGATGAAATACTCACAGAAATAGTCAAACAATATACCGGAGGAGAAGAAGGTGTTCGTAATTTAAAACGATGTATTGAGAATATTATTTCAACTCTCAATATTTATCATCTAACAAAAAGCACTACAAAAGAAGATATTTTAGATATGAAAATAAAAGATTTCAAATTACCCATTACCTTAACAAAAGAGCATATCAATGCCTTATTAAAAGTAAATAATACTGATAAACCACCTGAACATATGTATCTTTAATTTTCGGTAATTTCAGAAGGTTGATTTGAAGATTCTAATATATGTATTACACGGCGTTTAATGACTTTATAAAAGAGTTCTTCATCAAATCTGTCATTGTGATACAATCGTGGATCATCACTATTTACAGGGTTATTAAGACTATGATTAATTTCATTTAACATCTGTACGCAGTGATCCAGCATATACCTATCCATATTATCACCATTACAATACGTGCATTGACAACCAGCAACACCGCAACCGATTCCTACAGGAGGTGGTTGAATCACGTTATTATTATTATTCATTTTATCTAATCATAGTATAATTCCTTTAAATAAATTTGATTTAAAAGAAATATATTTTTTATTACAAAGAATATTATAAACAAAATGATTTCCTCAATTGATTACCTTGACTATGATGTTTCCAATCTTCTGGGACAATATGTAAAATATTTGAGAGAAAAAAAGAAAAAATACACGATTGTTATGAATCAATTACAGTATATGATTGATTTTAATATTCATATACAATATTTACGAAAATTCACAAAATTTAAAAAAAGATATATTCCTTATCATATTGGATCACATTATGGTAATTTATGGGAGGATAAAAAATTAGTGGAAGGAACCATTGAATTTCTAAAGCAAGATAAAAAAACAGATTATGTTCATGATTGGCCAACTAAAAATCCAGTGTTTGCTGATAAAAGTTGTTATCCTACAAATGAACCAATACGAAAAACAAGATTTAATGATGGTTCACAATGGAAATATCAATCCTATCCACCCAAAAGAATATCATTAAACCGCCTCCCTTCAATGTGTAAAGCACTCCAAGATTTAAAATAACACCTTCTTATTCACACAAAAATCTACCCATTCTTCAGGGGGATACTCTAATTCATAATAATCGTATAATTGCCATCTTTCTGTAGACCAATTAAGTTCTCCTGATTTTTTCTTATCTGCAATATAGACATGTAAATACCGATAAATATCTTCTAATGAATTAATATCTGGAAATTTAATTAACATTTTTTTAATGATATCGATCATAAATACTTTGGTAATCCAACTTCGTGATTGATTTTGCATTAAATGAAAAATATAATTTGTCATTAACATTGTTTTATTTTTGGGAACAATGTCTTTGTTATGTAATCTACATTTACCATAATTAAATGCGTGTGATTTCATTTTACATCGCGAACCATCTTTATTATGACATAAACATCGTTCTCTACCGACTTGAGAACAACACAAGGCTTTTAAGTTTTTATATCCATCATCAAAGGGTATGTCTATATGTGTGTTTAATTGTTTACAATTAGGACAATCTGTAAAAAAACTATCCGTTGTTTTATATACATATTTCTTAAAACAAGTGAAATGAAAAACATGATTACAAGATAATTTATAAGTTACATTTTTATCTGTTATTTCATCTAAACAGATTGAACAAATTGGGTTATCCATTAACTGTATAGTTAGCGTGTAAAACGTTTAAATAGAATTAGGGTTTTGGTTTGAAGTATTATTTTGAGAAGTCGCTTCTAAAACCTGTTCCAACTGAACTTGCTCAAGAGCGTCACCCAATTTGAGAACTTTGACTTTTTGCTTTTGTTTCTTCACTTTCTGAACAGGACCTTTACTAACTGATTTATGGTGTCTTTTGCACATAGTCAATCCAATCATACATTTAGACCCACAACATTCCCCTTTTCGTTTACCACTTTTCAGTATTTCCACACACCGTATATCTTCGGATTTAGCGGGGACAGGATACTCAGAAAAGTGAATACCATACAGTAAACGAGGTAACGCATTAACAACGGGTAATAAACCATGACTTTGCCTACATAATGGGCATTGATTATTTCTCTTGCGATCATGTTGAAATGATTTCATAATACATTCATAATGATAACTATGACCACATTTCAAAGTATACATAAATTTATCTTTTTGTGGATCAGCACAGATATCACAAATGGGTTCTTCCATGAACTTAATTATATTAAATGAAGCGTTAATTATTTAAGTAAATTAAACACAAGTATAGTAAGTTTAACGATGATTGTTCATCACAATGAACCAATACAAAATATGAAATTTATTCTGAAAACACCCTTACAGTTTTCTAAAGAGTTCTCATTTATACCGATACAATTCAAAGGTAATCACGAATGTATGTTTCAAACACCGCGATTATATGTTCCTTATGGAAAGCAAAGCAATTTAGGTAAAAAAGATTATATAATGATGTCTTTTCAAAATAAAACCAATGATTTACAAACCGATAAGTTTTTAAAAGATCTCCACTATATTTATGATATAGTATGGCATCAATATTCAGATACACATAAGGTAAATACATTTATTAAAACATATAATGAACAACCCGTTATGAATATTAAATTAAGAGATAAAATCTTAATATTTGATACACTTAAAAAACAAATTGAAGATATACCCTTATACAGTTATGCAAGTTTTATTATACATTTAGTCGGTTTATGGGTTTCTGAAGGTCAAGTGTGGTTTCAATGGTATGCCCTTCAATCTAGAGTTGAAAACAATATTCAATTAACAGAATATGCGTTTAAAGATACAATTACTCCGAAACCCATACCGCCTCCTCCACCACCACCTCCACCTAACTTTAAAAAAGATAAATACAAAAAAATGATATCATTGGGTATTCCTACTGCAGCAGTCAACCATCAAAAACACATAGATTTAAGAACAAATATAAGTTCAAGTATGTTACAATCAGTTCAATTAAAGAAACCAAAACAAAAAGATATCATTAAATCAGATATGAATGGATTTGAAGCACCAAGTTTAGATTCATTACAGCAAGCACTTCAAAAATTACGAAGCATTGTTCATCCTAAGTAATTTTATTTTCTATACTATAGTATAAAATGCCTAAAAGAAGAAGTATGAAGACTGCGATGCGCCGTGCTGTAAAATCATTGTCTAAGAAAATGAAGAGAGGACCAATGCGTAAATCAACCAAGAAAGCAAAGAAGAAGACCAGTAAGAAATCGGGTAACGACTGGAACAAGCATGTTATGCAGGTATTCAAGGATCTACGTGCGAAGGATCCCAATGCCAAGTTAGGAGATGCTATGAAAGCAGCAAAGAAAACCTATAAGAAGGCGCCTAGTCCTGTATCTGCTGTTCCAAGCAGTCAGTTTGAAACTGTCCCTATGCCTAAGAATAAAAAACTGAAACCCGTATCCGCTGTTCCAAGCAGTCAGTTTGAAACTGTTTCTATGCCCAGAAAAAAGAAGGGTAAGTCTCGTAGATCTAAAAGTAGACGCCGCAGACGTTAAATAATTTTTTTTAAAATTTGATTTAAACATTTAAGACTATTATTAAAGTAGTGTTAATTATGCCAAACAACAAAGGAGGTAAAAAGTTTAAAAAAGGAAAGAAATCCCGTGGTTTCAATGATAAAAAACAACTCATTAAAAAAGATCCAGAAGAATCACAAGAATATGCACAAGTTGTCAATCCCAAAGGAAATGGTCGTTTTGAGTTATTGTGTTGTGATGGAGGAAAAGAACGATTAGGAACTGTGTGTGGGAAAATGCGAAAACGTGTATGGGTCAATCGCGGTGACTTAGTCATGATTTCAAAATGGGAAGGAATGACAGATGATACTAAATGTAGTATTATCCATAAGTATAGTGAAGATGAGGCGCGAAGGTTACTAAAAGAAAAAGAACTTCCACCTAATTTTAAATTGAATTTAGATGATTTTGAAACAGTTGAAGATGAAGGTGAGAGTGGTTTCATTATGGAACAACCTAGTGATTCTGACTCTGAATCAGAATCATCTGAAGAAGAGATTAACTTAGATGAAATTTAATCTATGGTTTTAATATATGGAGTTATGCGACGAATATATACATGAAATGATTCAACTTGTTCCTGAAATAAATGATTTCCATCAATTACCCGAATATAAACATCTTAGATCTAACTATACCAATACTTTAACTAAAGAATTTCAAAAAAAAGAAAGAGCACTTATCAAAAAATATCATAAATTACTCAAAGCAAAACAAGAAAAGTCTTTTTATGATTTAGTTTTTTTTGATGATCTCAAAATTATGTTAAAAGAATCAAAATATATATCTTTAGATCATATTCCCATAGATTCCTTGAATAATTTTCCATTAGATTATGTGAATGCTTTACAAGGTGAAACTGATTATGAATTTACAGATAAACAAAGTTATCTTGATTACTTACATAGATTCAAAGGTATCCCAGAAATAACTGATTCAATTTTAATAAATATGAGACAGGGTATGAGAAAAAAAGATACACTACCTAGAATGATTGTATTAGATTTACGAGATCAATATAAAAACTTTGTAGAATTAGAATTAGACGAATTAAGTGTTCCTAAATTTATAAAAAAAGATGTCATTAAATCTATTCAAGACTATGTAATTCCGTCGGTTAAAACATTAAAAGAATTTTTAGAAACAGAATATTTATGTAAGTGTTCAGAAAAAATAGGTTTATACGCTATTACAGGGGGTCTTGATATTTATCGCGGATTAGTTGAAGAACAAACTATGAAAGGATATACACCTAAACAGATACATCAGTTGGGAATACGTGAAGTGAAACGATTAACCAATAAATTAAATACATTAAAACGAAAAATGAAGTTTAAGGGTTCATTAAACGATTTTTATGAACATTATAAGTTACCATTTCGTAATGAAGAACAGGTTGTATCCCAATCCAAAAAAATGCAAAAAGAAATATATAATAAAATCTATAAACAATATTTTAATGTAGAATTAAAAGAAAATGACTTATCAGATATAGTTCGCGTTAAAGATAATAAATCACGTATGTATGCTTTTTATATTGGAACAAAAAAGAAAGGAACTTTTTATGTCAATACTAATAATTATAAAGATTTAAATCAACATGAATTATTAACTTTAACTTTACACGAAACAGTTCCGGGACATCATTTACAATTAATGACACATAACCGCGATAAAGACTTACCTTTGTATATTCAGTCATCGCATAATACAGGATATATAGAAGGTTGGGGTCTTTACTGTGAAAACTTTACCGAACTCCATACAGATAAAGAATTGATATCTAAATATCAATATGAAATACAACGTGCAGTTAGATTAGTCGTCGATACTGGAATCAATGCATTTAAATGGTCTTATCAAAAATCATTTGATTATATGAAACAACATTTAGATTATACAGATTTAGTTATAAAAAATGAAATTATAAGATATATATGTATTCCCAGTCAAGCATTATCGTATAAAGTGGGTGAATTAACTCTATTATTTTTACGAGACCGTTATTTGAAACAATATCCAGATGATTTGAAAGGATTTCACAAATTAATTTTCGATATAGGACCTTGTTCCTTAGATTTGCTAGTTAAAGAATGTATCAAGAAAAATATATAATCTAATATATAATGAGTGGATCTACTACATGTGGATATGGTACTGGGAACATTGACAATTTTACAGACATAAGTGGCGTTGGTTCAAATGTTGAACCTTATTCATCTTTCACAGGTGGTGGTAAATCTAAAAAAACAAAGAAAAGTAAAAAAAGAACTCCTTTGAGAAAACCTATTCCAAAGAAAACCAAACGTATGGCGAGGATGAGAATGAAGAGTGTCAAAAATGTAGAAAAACGAAAGAAAAAATTATCAAAACGTTTAAAACATAGAAAGAATAGAAAAAAAATTATAAACTCTTTATCTAGTAATACGCCATTAAATAAACAAGATTTACAGTCATTGTCACCATCAATGCTAAAATTTGTATCAAAAATACCCAAAAATGAATCTAGGGGTTCAAATTTAACACCGCGACCTTCTTTGAGTTCAATAAGTTTACAATCATTGAAACCACCATCAGGGTTTAAAGTCAAAAGTAAATCAACTAGACAAAAAAATTTTGAAGATGCTAGAATAGGGTTAGCCGAAATTATCAAGAAAAACCCTATTTATGATCCAAAATCTAAATCAGTTATTAAATTTAGTGATTATAAAAAACCTATGACAAAAGAAAAGGCGGGATTAATGATGAAAAGTAAAACAAAAGGAAAAACCCGTTAAATTTGATATAAACATTAGTTAATTTATTTTAGTATAATGTCTTCTTTTACATTCGGTAAATTTAAAAACACTCCTATCAAAGATGTTTTTAAACAGAATTATTATTATGTCGATTGGATAACCAAACAAAGTTGGTTTCAAACAAATTTTAAAGAACAGTATTTAGAATGTATGCGTTTATTAGATGAGAGGAAACGAATACAACGATCTACTCCACCCAATGATGATGATATCATAATTTATACAGATGGTGCTTGTAGAAAAAATGGGTCACCTGAAGCGAGAGCGGGAATAGGAATCCATTTCTCTAATAGAAATACATACAAGTTTGATGACATTAGTCAAGAATTACATGTGAAACATCCAACGAATAATGTAGCAGAATTAACAGCAATATTAACTGCAATTAATCGCGTCAAACACACCAATAATAAAATTATCATTTATACAGATTCAGAATATTGTATCATGTGTATTAAAGAATGGTATGATAAATGGTCAGAAGCAGGGAAATTAAATGAAAGGAAGCACATTGATTTAATTGGTGCGATACACAAATTATATCATCAATATGATATTTCATTGATTCATATTCATGCGCACACAGGTATTAAAGATGAACATTCTTTAGGGAATGAACAAGCAGATTATTTAGCCAGGATATCTTTAGCTGATAAATAAATTTAAACTTTCATAGGAGCACTTATCCTTGAATAACAATCATAATTTTCTATTGTAAACATATCTTCTGTAATGCTATCTATATCGGTCAATCTATCAGATATAGTTAATGTTGGAAACGGTTTTGGTACTCGTTTTAGTTGAGTTAATACTGATGTATAATGTTCTTCATATATATGAGTATCTCCAATTACATGATGAAGTTTTCCTGGTTTGTATCCAGTTAGTTTTGCCAAGATACAAGTTAAGAACGCATAAGATGAGATATTGAAAGGAACACCTAAAAACATATCTCCACTACGCTGATACAATTGACAAGATAATGTCCCCAATTCTTGATCAACATAAAATTGAGATAAAATATGACAAGGAGGTAATGCCATTTTATCTAAATCTTGAACATTCCAGGCACTTAAGATTAACCTACGTGAACTTGGATTTTGTTTAATTTCTTGAATCAACCACTTCAATTGATCCACACCCTGATTTTCATAATTATAATAACGACCTTTGTAATCAGCACCAAAGTGTCTCCATTGGAAACCATATATAGGTCCCAAATCATCTTGTTCATAGGGTAATCCACGACTTTCTAAAAATTGTTTCGATGCATTTCCATCCCATATATGAACATTTTTACTATTCAATTCTTGGTTATCAGTGGAACCTTTAATAAACCATAATAATTCTCGTAAAATAGTTTTGTATCCCATTTTTTTCGTTGTTAATAAAGGAAAGGTTTGTAAATCAAATATCATTTTGGTTCCAAACATACTCTTAACCACGCCATTCCGACTTTCATAATCACGACCATCACTCATGACTGTTTCTAGATTGTGTAAATACTGATATTCATCATGGTTTACCATGGATTTATTCTGATATACCTTAAATTGTAAATCAAGATATTTAACAATATATTCATTACTTTCTGGATCATAAATTCTTGTATTAGTGGATTCTGTTCTTTCTTTAATTAATTCCATGGTATTCAACACATGAGAATAAAAGAAAAACTTAGAATTATCATCTCCTTGCCAATTATCATCTATTTCTGTGATATACATTTTATTTAATGTTTCACTAAATTGATTCACACATTGTTCATATATCATAGCACCCCCGATTACAAACACTTCACTGAATCCATGGAGTATTTTTTCAGCGTGTGTAAATGCTTTCTCTAAACTATCTACATGACAAACATCAGTTAATTCTTCTACATGTTTCCGCGTAACTACAATACTAAACCTATCGTCTAATGGTTTTTTAGGAAGACTTAACCAGGTGTTGTATCCCATAATAAGAATATTTTGTTTGGGATAGTTATGACCTTTTGTTACTTGACTAAAATAATGAAGATCTTTACTTGAACTAGCATATAAATCATTTTCTTGTCCCAATAATCCTTGCTTGTTGACACAGGCAATTAAATTATACATCATTTATAATGGATAGTATTTATTATTTTAAGTAAAAAATGTTGTTATTTAATATAAATGGTAAGTAAGAAATCAATGAAATACAAAAGAGGTGGAGCGAGATCTCAAAAAACAAAAATAGTTGAAACAGGGTTTTCTATTACAAATTTAGTATTGATGGGTGTATTTATATTTTTACTGTATAATTTAGTGAATAATTTAAGACCCAAAGTAATTATACAAAAACAAGAACCAAGTGTTATTTATAAAGAAGTAATTAAAGAAAAAGAAGATGAACCTTACAGAGAAGATGTCTATAAACCCGATTTAAATAGACGTATAAGAACACCACCATTTAATTACCCAACCAGAGGACCCCCAGAGGAATACAATATGGTTGGATTTTTACAAGATTCGGATGATTCTAATAAACTTCAACAATTATTTGGAAGAAGAACGTATCCGAATTCAAATAACTGGAATTATTATGTTAAATCAGATCAATATCACCAAATACCTATACCCGTAACTGTGAATGGAAAAAATTGCACCGATGAAAATGGATGCACAGAATTAAATAACAAAGATAGTATTAACTTATTAAATAAAGAACACACGGCAACTATATACAAACCGGAACCCTATTACTATGACCCACGTGTTTAATTTTCTTTTTTATCATCATCATCAGTTGTTTCTTCATGGTCACTAGTTCCATCACTACATTCATCACCTCCATCATCACCATCTACACCATCAGAATCTTCATCAGGATCTTCATCTCTATATCCCCCTGGATCTTTTAAATATCTAATATATTCACCTGTAATTTCTTTACTCGTATAGATTACTTGTAAACATATCGAATTAACATATTCTTTAATTTTAGTTGGTAACCATTGACACCAACCATACTTATAATATCCATGAATAATAAATACTTTATCATCTAAATCTTCAATCAAACATTCAAATGATTCATCAATTCCTTCTACATTATCATAATATTCCAATAATGTTGTAATTGCACATTCCATTAAATAAATTAACTGATTTCTTGTATAACCATGAATCTTGTATCCATATGAATTATGTATATGATTCATAACTTGATGAAATGAAAAATAAATAGGATACTCTAGATCATTGAACGAATAAATTGTATCATAAGAATCATCTTCTTC
>Ga0181400_1000752_pt1 | contig 14029 bp, 13 predicted proteins | sample 23SPOviralmetaG_FD_130129 | JGI IMG/M metagenome (GOLD analysis project Ga0181400, IMG submission 130129) | Marine viral communities from the oligotrophic San Pedro Time Series (SPOT) site, San Pedro Channel, CA, USA - 23 SPOT_SRF_2011-06-22 | ecosystem: Environmental > Aquatic > Marine > Strait...
ATCTTGTTAGCTTTTTCGTAAGCTTGGTTTAACTCTGCTTCTGATGGCTCACCACGCTTTAACAAACTGTTGTAGTCTGACTTAGCCTCATTGGATAAAGTGTTGGTATTCCTAATGGTAAACATTGCAGCCTCACTTACATCAAACGGATTGATACGTGCTCCTAACTGTCTTGCTCCCACCTCTTTGAGCGTTAGGTCACCCTTGCCAAGCCGAGCCTTCTCTAGTTTCTTTAGCTCTCGGCTAAACCCAGGTCTGAATGATTCCGTAAGGAAGAAACCCAGACGCTCCCTGGCCTGATCTAACTTGTTGTATTCCTTGGATATTAGTTCACCTCGCTCGTCTCGGTTAGCTAATGCTTGATACGCTGATTGAAAGACGAAAGAACCTTCTCCTATGAACTCTTCTGCCATTAGTTCAATGACTGACTGCTCGCTGTCTCCGCTCAAACCGGCTTGCAACGCAGACAAACCAAGAGCGTGTGGCACTACATAACTAGGGTTGGCTACCCAACCTGTGCGTCCTCCCTTATCTAGTTTAACTAATTGGTTTCTGTTCTTGTCCCAAGGTGCATACACAACATCACGCAAAGCCTCTTCTTTCTTTTCGTCTACCCCAGATGCAGCCTTGACTCCCTCGATAGCAGCGTAGGTTCCTCCATACACACCAAGCAAAGAAGCAAGTCTCTTGGTTCCTTCTACTCTCATGCGAGTTACATTAGCTGCTCCTAGTTCTCCGAACTCTTCACCAAAGTTTCCTGCTAACATACGAGCAATCATCTTACCTTGGTTGTATTGGTTCCGGGCAAACTCAGATGTGAACGATGCGAACTGTGGCATAACACCCCAACGAGAAAGGGTGCGAACTACATTACTCAACTTATCGTAGTTCTGATAAGTATCGTTGATCATCATAGCTGCCTGCTTCTTAACAACCTCTTCGCTAGCGTTGGGAAACATCTTGCGTATTGTGTTCTGGTTGGCTTTCCAACCCACATACCTGCCCAATGTATCAGGAACCTGGTATGCTTTACCAACTGGGTCTAGTCCCTTTTGTAACCACTTAGAAAATGGCCCTGCGTCTAGAGTTGATCTTATGTCTGATTCTAGTATGTTGGCATTCTTGATACCATACTTAGACATCTCTTCTAGTTCGTCTAGCAATGCCTTACGAGCCTTTGGAGTTTTGTCTAGACCCTCCATAGCTCTGGAAACCAAGGGGACATCAGCCAACGCCAGACGTAAACCACGTGGCACATTAGAAAATGGATTGATTCCCATGCCCATTAAGTTAGCAGTATTACCATACACCTGCACAGGATAGGCTACGGTATTGAACAAGACCTTTACCCCCTTGGACAAACCAACACCTGCTCTGTATAAATCTTGTAGACCATTGAGGAATATGTTGTCCATCTTCTCGGAGCCATTGCCAACATACAATTCATTGAGTGCTGTTTGAACTTGTGGATATGCAAATAATCCAGAACCTTCCTTGCCGGTTCCCCTCAACACAATCTCAACCATTTCATCATCTACCTTACTTGTAGAAGCTATACCAGCATCAACTAGTTCTTTGCCCAGAATAACATTAGTTCTTTCCCTTGCCACTGACTTGGCAATACCTGTCAGCGTTCCCCTCATGCGCTCAACGGGGTCTTTGACTTCCCCTAGCCAAATCTTTTCCGCTTCGCCTGGTTCTCCTCTTTTCTTAAATACAGAATCGACTCCACCCCCAAACAACGCAGTTGGATTTTCTTTTTTAGTAGACGCAAAATTCTTTTCAAGGTAGTCAAGATGCTCTTCTGCTTTAGAAAAAGCAGTTTGATTATCGTCCCCCTTTGCTACAAAAGAAGCTATTAATTCGTTTCGAGCCTGTTGTTTTTGTTTACCATTGGGCTTAAAGTTGGGGTCTAGGAAAGCCTCGTACTCTCTCCTAGCATAACGCTGGCTTGAGTTCATTGAGTCGTCAATGGTTTGCCTTAGCTTCTCTCTAGCCTCGTCATCTAAAGACTTGTAGGCTCCGTCATCAATTAGTTGTATGGCTTCCTTCTGCAAAGCTTGTCTAGCCTCATCATACTTTGTTAGGTCAGCACCAAGAACCTTAGCTACATCATCTGACATCTCGCCAGTATCTAAGAATCTATTGATAGGTGCTTCTAGCGACGGATCTTTCTTTATTGCTCTTGCAGTCTTAGCTCCAATCCTACCAGAAATCTCTTCCGCTGTCTTAATGATTCTAGAGAAATCAATGGTAGCTTGTTGAGCCTTTGTTCCTACGAACTTAGAGGGTGCTACCGAGGCTAGTATCTTGCCCATAGTTCCAAGGTTTGCTTGAGGCTGTGTTAAAGCTTGTGCTGCTGCCCTGCTCCTTGCTCCATCTTTAGTTTCCTGTATGCTACGCAACATAGTTTTTTCTACTATTCCTTGAAGGACAGGATTGGCAACGAGTTTTTCTGGAACGTCTAAAGCCATGTTACCCAACTCAGTGGGTAAAAAACCCTCTTTAGCATAATAATTACTCCCATCAAAATATCTTATTTCAACATCAATAGGAATACCCTCTTGTATGGCAGCAGCAATTCTATGATTTCCTTCAAGAACCTGTGGTCGTCCATCATAATAGATACCAATAAGGGGTTCATATTTAAATTTACCATCCCTTACAAGTTCTTTAGCAAGAGCATCTACCCTCGCCTGTCCCCTACTATCGTAAGACAGCTTAGTATTAACATATTCATGCTCTCCCTGTCTTCCCCTTAGATTTTTTATTTTAGATAAAGGTAGGCGTATGGTATCTATACCTCCAGTTACAGATGACTGGTCAACCATGCCATATTCGTTTAAACCCTTTTCCCTTGATTGTCTTATCTTGGTCTCAACGTAATCATCGCTAGGAATATCCTCGTAGTACTTAGGGACATCAGATGGTTTTTCGTTAAGTCTCTTAGCTTGAACTTGTTTTGGAAAGAAAGATAAATCCTTAAATGTAATCTCTTCTCTAGCAATAGCTTCGTCTATTTGTTGTGGTGTCTTACCTGCAAACTTCTGTCCAATCTTAGTAGTCACACCACCAAGCGCACCACCAAACAAAGCACCTGCTCCACCAAACTGAGCTAGTTCTCCTGCTGTGGGCAGACGGCCTTCATCTATCACAGCCCTTGCTGTAGCGTCTGTAACGCCAAATGCAGCACCTTTACCTGCTTCCCTAAGTGCAACACCACTAAGCCTCATACCTCCCTGTGCGCCCTTGCCTACGCCCCCAGGAATAGCACCAATGGCTGCTGCTGCTATAGCACGACCCATAGACTTATCTTCCTGCCCCTCGATGTCCTGTGCAAGTAGGCTACCAAAGAAAGAGGCTGTAGCCCCACCAAGAGCACTACCTATGACTGCTCCTACTGCTGTGCCAGCACCAGGTATTACAGAACCTATAGTTCCACCAATAATACCACCAAGAACAGAACCACCAATTCCGGCTCCTACCTCTACGCCTACACCCTTTATGATGTCACCAGCACTAGGGTCTTCTGAATCTAGCGAAGGTTGACTAGGATCAAACTGAGTTGCTGAACTAAAACTTCCTGGTTCGTTAACAGCATTATCAAACGAAGAAAAGTCTAGTGCTTTCGGCTCGTTGACAGTATTATCAAATGCAGAAAAATCTAGTTCACTTGGCTCGTTGACGATATTATCAAATGAAGAAAAATCAATGGCCATGTTTTATTTTAATCTACCAGACGCTATTAATTCTCTAATTGCTTCTTCGCGTCCAAGTCCGTTTGCACTCATGAAACCTTTAATACCGGCTTCTTGCTGTGCTGTGTAGGTTGATGAAGCTCCACCATCTACTTCATTGGTTAGTTTAGAAAGATCGCCTCCCATTTCATCAATGATATAAACAGCCATTCCATACCTATCTTTTATTCTGCCATCCTCATACATTCTCTGTGCATCAGCCAGAACCTCTGAATATTTCTGAGGCTGATTTTCAGCGTAATTAGATATTATTGCAGCAGTTCTTTGATTGTTAAGCTCCTGCCCTGTAACTCTTAGTTCCTCAAGGTTTTCCTTTAACTTGTTTAACTTGCTGTTTTGTTGAGATTGGTATGCTTTAATCCGTTCGTTGTACGAAGATGCAGTTTCTTTCTGTCCCTTTGGAACAAACTTGCGAGCGTCATTAAAAGACATTTCACCGGCTTCGGTTGAGCCTTGGGTGCGAGACTGAGCTATTCGTGTGTCACGCTCGGTTTGAGTTTCACCCGGACGTTTGTCTCTTGCTCCTACGCGAGCGTTACGTGCTGCACTGTCACCCTCGAAACTTCCAGTTCCTCCAATCCTTGCTTGCCTATCTTGACTTGCTTGGTTAAATGCAATTTGAGCATTAGCTAGATTTTGTTGACGCGCCTCTGGACTTGCAAAAGTACGCATACGTCCTTGTGCATCTGTTCCCATTACAAGATTAGGATTGTTTGCTATAGCTTGATTAACTGTAACTGGGTTATCAAATCCAAACCTTTGAGCAAGAAGAGCCTTAGTCTGTTCTTCACCCATAGGGACATTTCGTGATGCGTTGTTAACCATGTTAAAACCACGCAATAGTGGGCCACCTAAACCAGATGGTGTATTGGGAGAACCTACGAACGGTCTTTCTTCTTCTTTTTCTTTTGCTGTAGATACAGACTTTTCATCTGTGCTACCAGGGTCTTCAACCGCGTCGTCCTCTTGTCTTAAACTTTCTTTTAATATTCTTTGCCCTGAACTTTCCAGTCCAAGTGACTCTAGTGTTACAGGAGTAATGTCAGTTCCTTCTTGGGCTTGAGTGGCTCCAGCAGATGGTGGAGTAAAAGTAGGTGGCAAACCAACACCACCACCACTTGCGCCATATGGAAAGAAAAAAGAACCTAACTTAGCCAATTCAGACATACCATCTGTTTCAACTGTAAAAAGTGATGGAGGAGTTTCAGGGGGAGGCGTAATTTCGTTTACGTCAATGCCAGGTTTTAAATCACCACCTTGAGTAAATACAGATAGTGCATTTGCTCTCGACGGAGTAACGTCGTCAGCGTAAGGAAGAAAAGTTACTGGTTCAAGATTACGACTAGGATCAATAAAACCCTGCTGCCCAAGTATAGGAACTGACCCCATCATGGGATTAAAGCTAGGCTCTAGCAAATTAAAATATGAAGAGGGATCAAACGAAGGCCCTGAAAAGGGATCAAACGAAGGTTCTGAAACAGGGTTAAAATTAAAAGATGAGAAAGAGTCAAACGAAGGCTCTGGGGCAGGATTAAAATTAAAAGATGAAAAGGGGTCAAAGTAGGGAGTAGAATCAACAGGTGAATCTGGTATTACATTGGGATTACGTGCATAAACATTAGGGTTACTTTCGTAAACATTAGGGTTACGCTCATACACGTTAGGGTTACGCTCATACACGTTAGGGTTACGCCCATAAACATTGGGGTTACTTTCGTAAACATTGGGGTTACGTGCATAGGAAGAAGCATTAACCGAGGGGGCATTAACCGAAGGAGCACCCTGCTGCCCAAGTATAGTAACTGGCTCCATCATGGGATTGCCCCCAAAGCCGGATGATGAAAAAGGATCGTAGTTGAAAAAAGAAGTAGCCATAATTATTAAAAGGTTTTAACCACCAAACACGCTAGGTAGTCCTAGGGAAAGATTGCTTGGTTCACGGGGCATTACTTGAAGTCTAGAGTTGAATCCTGAGCCTGTTGGATTATTCATTCTAGACCTAGGTCCCGTGGCGGGTAACTTTGCAGCATCTTCACCGAATCCGTCGATTAAGCGTTGATCAATGTTATTAGATGCTCCACTTGAAGTTGCGTTCTGACCAAATAGGCTTGATCCCATACCTGGACCTCTCAAGTCTCCTGCTTTTTGCCTAGCCACTCGCATTGCAGGAGTTTCAAAACGAGAGTCATCTTCACCAAACAAAACACCTGGAGGGGCTTTTGTGTATGTGTCCAGATTAAACTGCTTTTGTTGCATTTCATCACTACCAAAGTATGTGCCTGGTCGTCTTTCTTCTTCTAATTGTTGAGGAGTTTTGGTAGGTTCTAAAGGTCTATCATAAGCTATCTGTGGTCTACCATCTCCTAAGTTTAATTGATTTTTAGGTCTAAGAAAATTTAACCCCTCAACGCCTTGACCATATCCCCCACCAGGTCCGTCATAATATCTACGCGGAGCATTAGGATCAGTAGTCATATGATTACCAAATTTATCTATGTAATTATTTGGGTCAAATAATCCTACCATTCCCTTCCTTTGGGGTCTTCCAACTCTAATCATAATGTCTTAAATAGTTAATTACACCTTATTATATCACAGGTGTTAAGGGGTTGTTAATTTTAATATATAAAGAGGTTACCATTTTCCTGCGGGGCATTTCTCGGTAGCTAGCCACCATTTGATTTTAGTGCAACCGCACTTTTCGTGGTTACACTTGCCTAATCCCATATTTCCGTCGTGTTTCCAAAATTCACACAACTCACAGGCTGACTTCCTAAGTTTAATTGTTTTCTTGTCTGCAACCTTAAACCCTGACTTTGCCCATGTGCTTAGTGCCTTTGTTAAATTAGCTGCCTTGTCTATTAATTTTGGCTCAATCGGATCGTAACTGTTGTAGTATTTTGTTAAATAATCTAAGTCACTTGGGTCAATCCAAACCCTGTCGCCAAGAACTTCTGCATAACTTAATACGTGCTCAGTGTAACCCTTGGGTCTTTTCTTTGCATTGTCCTCTAAACTACTTAATGAAAAACTTACTTTGTTCATGGTGCAGATGCGGGTTTTAAAAGAATTTTACCAATTAACCTAAGACCACCACCATGATTATCAACTGCTCCAAACTTAACTGTTGAGCCTGCTGGCACTGTTACCAACAATGTGCCCGTTGGGATGTTATAATTTCTATTACAATTTGGTGTAGTAACCCCACTGAACGAACAATCAATTTGTTGTGCGTTTGGAAGGTCTGGTGTTCTGTGCAAGTTTTGTTCAAAAATTGAAGCAGTGCTATCAACAGTTATTTGCAAATCATCGTCAACGTCTAGCCCATCAGAAAAAAAACTAGTATCAATCATCATTGGTTCAAAACTAATCGTACTACCAGCCGGAGAACCTCCGCAATAATTCCAATTAAAACTAGTAAGTCCAAGTGAACAATTAGCCGAGGGAACTAAATCGCTTGAATCAAAATTAATATCATACCCAACGCTACAACAATCAGTTCCTTCAATTTTGGTAGCTGAACAAGTCCCAGAGCCAACGCAGTTTGTGGTATGGTTTGGTATGCAAGATGAAAAGAAAACAGCCATATTAATTAACTTACTCGATTCCCTAATTGACCAACGATATTTGCGAACTGAGCTTTACCATTTATGCAAACAACAACTCCTATACTGCCACCAATGGGATCATCCGAAGCATCTAGGGTTACTGGATCTTCTCCAACGCTACGTATAGAAGTATCTTCTGCGGCAGGACCTAAACCTTGCCCTTGAGCAAAATCTCTTTGAACGTCCCCCAAGGAACCTATTTCTAAGTCATCATCTTGAAATCTAATATTAGCATCAAATAGCTCATTCTCTTTTTCTCTTTCTAAAGAACTGGGAAATTTACTTGATTCAAAATCACTTAATCCAGCATCCATTTTGTTTTGGAATGTTGAACTAATTTCGCCTGCGCTTTGTTGAGGATTGTTATTGCTAAGAGTCTGTTCTACTTGCTGCTCAGGTTTATTAGGAATTAAATTTATATCATTAGCGTCTTGAACCTTCTCTTGATTGTAATCAGAGAACCCTGCTTTCTTTTCTTCTCTATTTGCCATTTGATATATTTTATAGTGGACGACCTACGGGTAATCCAGTTATTGGATCAGTAGCCCCTGTTGACGAAATTGTAGTAACTTCATAAAAAACTGTTCCATCTTGGGCAGTTAAAACAGGTCGAACTTTTCTATTTATAATACCAGATGTTTTATAAAGTTGGTCTTTATCTGACTCGTTATTTCCAAATCCAAAAGCTCTAGATGTATCCGTAGAGCTTGTTGATTGAAACTCTATTGCTCCTCCGCTTATATATGGTTGTTTAGATTTTGATGATGTTAAAGAAGTGCTTGATGCGTCATCAACGAGAAAATGCTTGGGGTATTCTGTAACATTGCTAGTTACGCCAAAGGTAGAACCGCCACCAACCGAAGTGGTTGTATTTCCTTCAGAATCTACCAACGTAACGGCTCTTCCTACTTTCCCAGAGTTAGATTCATTAACTCTTAATACTGAACAAGATATTCCAGATACATCAAAAGCAAGTTCCGTTGTGTCTGGTATTGAATCTTGAATATTTACAACAACATCTGCTGCAATTTGTTGTTTCCTTGGAGGAATCGTTTCAACGACAACGGTTCTTCCTATTGCTAATAATGCCATAATTTTGTGTGTTTAAAAGTTAAGTTACTGCTCCATCAGGAAGATTCGTTGTATTGTCAAAATCTGCAAATACTTCAGAACTAGTTGTACAAGAAACTTGCCCAGGAACATCTACGAACACTACGTCTTTATAGGTCTGGGTTGTTTTAATAATTGTTCCTTGTAGCGCAGTCCTTGAAAATCTAACGTATCCATTTTCTTGAGTTTCAGAAGAATCAATTAAAACTCCAGTAGGAGTAACCGCAGTTCCAACGGAGTCTATAGTAACGTATGTTGTTCCTGGTATAGCATTAGGTCCTGGTCTATCTGTTCTGCGTATCTCTCCGCTACTGCTAACAAACGTCTTTCTGATAGTGTCTATACCTTCTACGTTCGATGTTGATACACCAATTTCAACACCACTTATTGTTGAGGTGGGAGTTTCATTAAAGGCTTCAACTGTTTCTGTTCGTATCTTTCCGGTTCCTGTGCCACCCTTTTCTTCATTAATAGTTCTGCTTAACACTCCGCTTTCTAGCCACGTTTCTGTAATGCTAACAAAGCCTGATTCACTTGGCTCTTTGCTTCCAGAGATAGCTTTAGCTAGCGTTAATGTGGCAGCACTGTATCCTATAGCCGAGTGACTAATTGTAGTTGTTCCTACAGTCTTACCATAGCTTGTTCCATCCTTAGCTATAATACGACGAAGAACTCTACGCAGGCCGTTTAGGTCTTGATCTACCTTGTCCGCTGCCTCTTGAACAAAGGAGCCAGTTAGGGTCTGATACTCAAAAGTTATTACATATTCTCCAGTTTGAGTGTAACTAGCCCTAGCACTAGTAAGGATCATATCTGAGTATGCTTCACCGGTTCTGGCATCGATACCATCAACTGCCATGTGAGCGTCATACAATGTTCCAAAGTCAGCAAATATCTGATCTTTGTTTTTGTCATACCAGGCTTCTGTATCATTCTTTGCCTGGCAACGCACGATCATTGCGTATCGTCCACCAAATAGTTGTGTAACCTCTGGCTTTTTGCCATAGATTTTTAGTCTTTTAGTTCTGTGAAATACTGCCATTATGATGTTACGGCTTTAATTACTGCAAAAGAAACTACAGGAGCTTCTGCGAGTGCGCCAGAAGTTAGATTCCTAATGGTAACTGTAGCAGTTCCACTTCCCGCTACGGCATTAAAATTATAAGCTCCTATGGTTCCTCCACTAACGTGGTTAAAAACTAAAATGTCATTTGCCGAAATTACAGTGTTTGTAAAAGTAAATGTTACATTTGTATCCCCAGCAAGTGAAGCATCGTCGAGAGTAATTTGACCTGTTGATTTACTAAGTACAACGGTAGTTCCTTTTCCTGAAGTATCCCCTTGAGTAACAGTTCCACCACTACCTGTAGTATAGCCTAGCGTAGTGCTAGCCAATACATTAGTTCCTGTAACATTGGTTCCTGTAATAGCAGCAGGTGTAGTTGCACCAATGGGAATGTTATCGAGTGCGGTTATTCTGCCTTCGTTAAATATAATTGTTCCGTTGGTAGTAACAGTAAAAGCATTAGTGCTTAAATCAACAAAGGTCTTGGTTACCTTACGCAGATCTACCATTAACTGAGTTGATCCTGCGGTTAAAGCAGTGTCTGGTGAGAAATATATATTACTTGCAGCAGTGCTATCGAGTTCAGTCTTATGTAAAGAAAGATAATTACCAAGAGCAATCCCACTGCCTGAAGTAGTACCCACAACACCAATTTGAAAATTAGATGTATTATTTAAGTCACCTGCTTTACCAGAAACGTTTATGGGAGTTTCCGCTACTCCATCAATGTAAGCTACGGCTGTATCGTCTCGATCAACAGTAACTACATAGGTATGCCACTTGTAGTCGAACTTACTTGTTGATAAAACAAAATCAGAAGTTGTTCCATTGTTTAATTTTAATTTTAAAATTCCGTTATCAAAAAATAGTGCATAACCAGCACTGCCATTTTTTTGAAGTATAGATGTATTAGAGCTAGAACTTACTTTTGCTGCGAAAGAAAAACTAAAATCTCCTGTTCCAACATCTAAGTCACTGTCATGAGCTACTTCAAGGTATGCGGATGCGTTAGTAAAGCTAATGCTACGACGAACAAAGTTTACTTGTGCAGTTGCATCTACAATTCCTAATGCGCTTTTAACAGAGGCAGCATCCCCATTTAATAAAGAAGTTTTAGCAAAATCATTAATTGTAGTACTAGCAGGTAAAGATAAAGTTGTAACATCTGAATCAATAATATTCAACTTAGTGTAATCTGCGTCAGTAAATACATTTGAGTCTGAGGCACTTCCAACTAAGGTTCTAATTTCAGCTGCTGTTTGATCTGTTGTTGCACCAGCTTCAATGCCATTTAGTTTAGTTTTATCGCCATTAGCAAATGCACCCTCAGAGGGTTTAACCTGCAACGTATCAGCATCAGAAATAGTGCTAAGGGTTTGTGTCCCCGTGTGATTAGCTCTTTGTATAGCGGCTATATAAACAGAACTTTGCTGTGTAGCGGCTCCACTGGGCACATGATCTACTAGAAGTGTAGCAAGCTCGATTGTAGAACTTCCTGATGGTATAATAAACTTAGCTCGTTCTCTATTTGGAAAAACTACCTCGTATACACTTTCAATGCTAGATTTACCATTCCTAAACAGAGTTACACTTCCGTCGCCATTAGCAGCACTTGTTGCCGTTACGGTTCCAGGTAAAGCAACATAGGTTGGATCTCCAGTAGCTGCTTCAGCACCCGCATTGAGCAGGGTAAAGGTTAACGTCTGATTAGCGTAGTTAGCATAACCAGCGGTTTTTAAATTAAAGTTTACAGTTGTACTAGCCATTATTATTTATATAAATTAACATTTCCAACGCTTTAAGGCTAATGCCTTGCGTGTTGGCCTTCCTTTTGAATCCTTCATTGGACCTTTAACGCCAGACATTCTAGCACAAAATGATTTCTTTCTGGCTAGTTTCTTGCCCTTGGGATTAGATTCCGTAACAGGAGCCTTTAGATTAGCACCAGTCTTGCGTTTGAAGTAAGCACGACCAGCTGCTGTAAGTCCTCCCTTTTCACTTTTGTGTTCTTTTCTCATTTGCTTCTTACTCTTGCTTTAGGTGTGTTTGCTACGACTGTTTTTCCTCTGGCTCCTGCTTTCTTTTTCTTTCTAGCTGTGCTTGCTCTCTCCGATTTCGTAAGACTAAGAGCCTTTCTTTTAGGGAGGCAACGGTCAGGGTTTTTCTTATCCTTCGACGTTCCGCAAGCTCCTTTGATAGATCCATCAGTTCCGATCCTTACCCAGTTTTGTTCTCGCCATTGTTTGAGTTGAGCCATTACTTTCCTTTACGTTTACCACCTTTGGACTTCTTTGCGTAGTTAGGGTTTTTGCAATACTTAGATGCAGCCATGTTTGCATAGGCAGACGGATACGTGTCAAACGTACGTCTAGCCCAGGCTTTACCTTCTGGGCATATCTTACCTCCACTCTTTGCTTTCTTTGGCATTACTTCTTTTTCTTGGACTTCTTAGCATCTACGATTTTACGCAGGACTTTTGCTTGCCCGGCGTGAGCCTTTGACGCTTGTTCTAGCTTTTTAGCAACCTTTAGTATCTTGCGGTGCATTACTTACACTTTTTACGTTTACCAATTCCCTTCATTCCCTTTGTAGAGGGACGACCTACTTTACTTCCGTATGTTCCTTTTCCTTGTGGCATAATATTATTTGTTTCTTTTGTTGTGGAAGTCGAACAGAACTTTTACTTTCTCCGTTAGAGCTTCTAGGTTGTAGTGCATCCTGGCTAGCACGATGATGAGCGTAATAACGCCAATGCCGATAGGCCAGAGTGATGATATAATTTGAAGAACTTCATTCATTTAATTTGCGATGAACCAAAGTAGAAACCTACGATGGCTAGGGCAGTTTGCCTAATTTCTGGTAAAATAACGAATCCTTGCACAGTGTCCCATTTAAGACCCTTAAATAGCCCTAGGAAGCCGTTTGTCTCTCTACCAACACTGATACCCACATCAGTCCACGCAAAGACGAATGGGGCTATTACAATGGCAAAGACGGTGGATACAACTAAGAACCTACGAACTAATACACCACCATCACGTTTAGAAGCGGCATCAGCCGAAGCATCTGCTGTCTGCTGGGACGTAATCATACGCTCAAACTGTCGAGCCTGGTTGTCCATTTGTGTCCCAATAAGCTTCATTACGAAGCCACTGAGTCCTCCTCCGAGCATTGCTATTAGTTCTGGTGTCATATTATTTCTTTGTTAGTTCCTTGATTACCTTGATTGCGGATGCTGACATATACAGGAAGGTCGCTAGACCTACGCAGAAACCAAGCACTTCGTTCACGGGAGATAGTTCAATGGTAGCTATAAAGCCTCCTGTTCCGATTGTTGATCTGTATATAATGTCTTGCATAGTGTTTAATCTTCGTCAGGTAGGGGTGTGTAGTGATCAACGGTTGATGACTCCTCGGACTCGTCCAGGTCATAGTCCGTTACGTCCAATGCCCACATATGGTCAGCAGTTTCAGCAGGGTAGGTGAGCCAGCGTGTCCCTTGACCATTGTCCTCAATCCAGTAATCAAAGCCAATCTCCTTGCCTTCTTCGTCAGCACGTTCAATGGCGGCCTCCTTGCTTGCGTATATTAAGTAAAGCATTATGATATTCCGTAATTGGTCATTATGTTAGATTCAAGGGCTACACGGTTTGAGGTTTGGTCAGAGGTATAAAGAATAAGTTCATTAATAGTACCATTCCAATGGTTAGAAACCGCTGTTCCACCAATGTTCAAAACTGAGTTAGTAACAGTGCTAGTTCCAATGTTTGCATCTGCGTTAGATACGAGTGTTCCGTCCACGAAAAAATTACCCGTTCCTCCAGAACTATTAACGTTTATAATGGGAACCCAAAGCTCTTCGTTTCCAGAGATAGTTCCTGAGTTTGCAAACGGCGAGCCAACTTGCATTCTTCTGGTTCCTCCACCCAGTCTCCATATAATATAAGCCGACAATCTTACCAAGTAACTATTTTCAGAGCCAGTTGCTTTGTTAACAGTAAACAGAGACACTGAAGACCCGCTGGCAAAACTAAACGTATCAGTCGTATCTATATGTTGATTGTCCGAAAACAAAAGACCACCAGCTACTAGAGAACCAGCACTTACAATCTTAGGTTGCTCTGCGGCAGTTGATTGCACGGCATCACTGCCGTTACCTGACTGGTCATACCAAGTCTCCACAAAGCCAGACTTACCATTTACTGTAACTGAGTTAATTGTAACAGTTGCTTCACCGCTTCCAGCATCAGCCGTAAAATGAGGGTAACCGCCAGTATAACCACTAGAAGCAGTTAAATCAAGCGTAACATCTTGATTGTCTCCATTACTAACGGATGCAGTGCCAACGGTAGTATTACTACTTGCTTTTCGTATCCTAAACGTCATTGAGCTATCTAAACCAGATACAGACATATTAAAGACAACTTGATCTCCCGCTTCAGCTGCAACATAATTGCTTTTAGGCAGAACTCTAATTGTGCCTGAAC
>Ga0181400_1000754_pt1 | contig 14011 bp, 17 predicted proteins | sample 23SPOviralmetaG_FD_130129 | JGI IMG/M metagenome (GOLD analysis project Ga0181400, IMG submission 130129) | Marine viral communities from the oligotrophic San Pedro Time Series (SPOT) site, San Pedro Channel, CA, USA - 23 SPOT_SRF_2011-06-22 | ecosystem: Environmental > Aquatic > Marine > Strait...
ACATTAGAGCGTACTTGAAAGAGTATGAGATTAAAACAGGACGTAAAGTAGATGTACTGTTGATTGACTATCTAGACTTAATGCATCCAATCGGACAAAAGATATCAGCAGAGAACTTATTTGTTAAAGACAAGTATGTGTCAGAGGAACTGCGCAACTTGGCTATGGAACTTAACTGTATCTTTGTTACAGCATCGCAGTTGAACAGAAGCAGTGTAGAAGAAATTGAATTTGATCACTCGCACATTAGTGGTGGTATATCTAAGATCAATACAGCAGATAACTTGATTGGTATCTTTACAAGTAGAGCAATGCGTGAGCGTGGACGCTATCAGATACAGTTGATGAAGACACGTTCGTCGAGTGGTGTTGGTATGAAAGTCGACTTAGGATTCGATGTTGACACATTACGTATTTTTGATATCGATGAAGATGACGAGCAAGCAACATCAAGCGGATCTTCTAATACAGGTGCAAGTGCTATTGCTAACGCTCTTAAGAGAACTAACAGTAGCCCTACAACTACAGAGACTCCGGACGAAGGAGTTGCGGCTCCTAAGATTAGAGCACAAACTGATTCAACTAAGTTGCGTGACTTCCTTAATAACCTAGGTGACGAATAAATACACAATAAAGGATTAACGCTGTGAACTTATACGAACCGTTTAGATTATTTTCAGAAGACGAATGCAAAGATATTATTGAACTTGCAAAGAAGAGTTCTGAAAAAAATGCCAAAGCCGGAGGAGATTATAATCCGGGTGTAAGAAATAATACTGTGTTTTGGATTGATTTTGATCGTGCTAATTATTTGCAACATCAAATGAGATACATTACAGAATATCCAGTAACGTGGTTAGAAGAACCTATACAGGTTTCAAAATATGATACAGGACAATATTATAGCTGGCATAAAGATCAGTTAGTAAATAATCGTACTAGTTCAAGGCTACTAACACTCACTTGCACTCTACAAAATGCACCTGGTGGATTATTTGAAACACGCAATCATTCTTTTGAATTAAATGCAGGCGAAGCAGTAATTATTCCTTCTGATGTAGATCACAGAGCATTACCACCAATTAGCGGAACACGCTGGGCATTAACTGCTTGGGGTATGGGTGCTAATCCAAATTTAGACTAACAACATATTTTCTATCTTCTGCTTGTAAATGTAACATAGGTTTCCAATCCTGTGTTCCGTGTGCTTTCTTCTCATTTAAACTATATGCAAATTCAATTGCTCTTAACTTAGCTTCAGTTAAATCAGAACATCGTTCTCGCTTTTTAACTTCAAGTGTAGTTACGTGTTCTTGAATTTTATTTTGTTTTTTACTAAACGCTTCGATAATATAATAAGGATGGAATCGTCTGGGATCTGGCATAGGTTCTCCTTTCTAGTATTTAGTGGCTAAATATATACAAAGGAACAATCTGATGCCAGTACCAGTACGAAGTATACGCTTACAAAAGCGATCAACAAAAAGTTTAAACACTCTAAGCGGCGCTTCGGGTGAAATTTTCTTTGACGAAGAAAACGGGACACTACGATTATATACAGCAAATCAGTCAGGTGCAGAAATTGTTGCTACAAGAGATTGGGTTACAGAAAATACATTTAGTGGAGACTATAACGATCTAACTAACAAGCCGTCTTTACTTTCAGATATAAATCAATTTAGTGATATAGACGGTTTATTGTTTAGTGGCAACTATGAAGATTTAGCTAATAAACCAGACCTGACAGGTCTGGTTCCCGACATTACTACAATTGATGCAATAGGTGATGTAAACATAAGTGGAACACCCGAACAAGGACAACTACTAGTATGGGATGGTAGTATATGGGTTAACCAAACTGTACAGGGATTCCAAGATACAAATACCGAGTATACACTAACTGGTGATTCGGTAGCAGGTGGCGCACAAGCGGTCCTAACAGATAGCGATACAGTTCAGCAAACGTTGCAATTCTTAGCAGGTACAGGTATTAATGTTACTCTTACCAGTACAAACGAAATAACAATTGAAAATACAGATACTAACCAACTCGCAGTAAACGATCTTACAGATGCTAGTATTACAAACATCCAAGACGGTCAGTCTCTCGTTTACAGTAGTGGCCAATGGATAAACGGAACTCCAAGTGGCGGCGTGTCCCTAACATCATTTACAGTAACAGAAAACACAGCAGGTGTAGCATCTCTTTCGTATGACGACACAACTGGACAATTTTCGTATACTCCACCAGATTTATCAAGTGTAGCACAGTTAGATGCATTTAGTGTAACTACAGACGCAGCACAATCTGGAGGTTCACTTACATATGACAACAGCGGCGGATTTACATTTAGACCAGCAAACCTAAGTGGCCTAAGTACATTAACAAGTTTTAGTGTAACTACAGATACAGCCAGTGGCGGTGGTTCACTATCGTACAACAATCAAAACGGTCAATTTACATTTGTACCTGCAGACGTTGGTTCAGGTGGCGGCGGCAGTGGTGCATATGAATTTGAACTAACTGACGATGGCGGGTCTAACAACGATTATCTATTTACTAATACAGCATACTTCCCGAGTGGTGCAGTAGCTGATCCTGATTTATATTTGCGCCGAGGTGAAACTTACACATTTTCAAATATATCAGGTGCACACCCCTTCCAGATTCAAAGCACACCTGGTATTAGTGGCACAGCATACAACACAGGGGTAACCGACAACAACACTGTAGGTGATGTAATATTTACAGTACCGATGGATGCACCTAATAGATTGTATTACCAATGTACAGCTCACGCTAATATGGGCGGCAATATTTTTATTAGTGGTGGTACGGAATTATCACTTGATACAACTCCTGTGCTTGGAGGGAACTTAGATGCAGACTCAAACGATATTACAAACGTAGGAACTATTACAGCAACTACGTATGCAAACGCAGGCACAGGTGCTCCGGTAATTACAAGTGCAAGTACAATTACACTCGACGCACCAGACGGTATTATTCTTGATAACTCTAACGGCAATATTACATTAGAAGCAGGACGTAGTGTGAACAACAATGGTGATAGTATTGTTACACTATCATTGCCTTATGGCAACACATTTGAACAAGCATTTAAAATAGACGGAACTACTAGTGGTAACGTCTTGAGTTTTGATGTGAGCGGCGGCTCATTTGCTACTGACCCAGGAATTACCTTTACAAGTAGTACGATACCACTCGAAATAAATTCTACTAGCGGACTTACAATAAATTCTACTATAACACAACCTTTACCCTCAACTACATTCAGTAGTAACATACTTACACTAGATGCTAGTGTATCCGGTAACTGGGCCAATATATCTAATTCCCCTACTGCAAACTATACAGTTAACATTACTAACTGGTCTGCTCCGAGCGATACCACAACTATAATCAAATTTCTGGTTAATGGCAACAGCTTTAGCCCAACTACAATTAATGTTAATGGATCTAGTAGCACAATATTATGGGAAGGTGGATCAGCTCCAACTGCTAACGGAACTTTTAATGTGTACTATTTAGAACTAGATTCACCTGGTGGAGGAACTCCATTTATATTAGCAAGTATGAAGAGTTACTCATAATGGAACGCGAATACACAGTAGTAGCCAACACACGAGAAGACTTGCCCGCACTTGAAGCAGAGATTACTGCTAGTAGCGGCGCAGGCCCTATACCCAATCGTTCAGTAGACGTTGCTAATCCACGCCTTGGTTCTAAAATACAAACACATTTTATGCTTACAGATGAAGAAGCAGAAGAGCTACGCAGTGACCCTAGAGTCCGTGCAGTAGAGATACCGCCAGACCAACGTGATGATATTTCAATTGGCCTTAATGCTGTACAGCAGGGTGCTTTTGACAGAGATGGTTTTCTAGACGCTACACACATCAATTGGGGGCTTAGACGCTGTATAACGGTTGATACACCTTACAGCAACAGTGGCGGTAGGGTATCTAGCATACAGGCTAGTGACACAGGACAGAGCCCAGACTACGAATATGCTATTGATGGCTCGGGTGTCGACGTAGTTATACAAGACTCGGGCATAGACCCTGACCACCCTGACTGGTTGTATCCTAAGAATTACGTTTTTCATAAAGTTATTGATTCTGCCAGTGACTTTATAGATGGTAGTCCGTTTTCTACATATTATATTATGAAATCAGATTACAGTCCACCTACGAGCGGAGTTCTTGATGTAAATGCATACTACAGTTTAGAATATAGAGATATTACTACAAATGCAGTTCTTGCAAAAGCAGACAGAAGGTTTGCAGGAACAGGGGTAAATAGTCCTTCAAATATCGAGTTTGGTTTTGATGGACAGGGCAGACTAAGGGTAGGAGAAACCAGCGGAGAAATATCAAATTTAATACCTCCTGCATCAACAAATGGCGGCACTTTTACGATAGCTATGCCACTTGTAGAATATTCGCCTGGAAGTCCTACTCGTATAAAGCAGATAGATTGGTTTACAGAAAGCGGTGTAACCGGCACCCAAAGCGTAAACCACTATAGAGATCTAGACGGACACGGTTCACACTGTGCCAGCATATCAGCTGGTAGGATATATGGATGGGCCAAAGGTGCTCATATCTATTCACAAAAACTAGCAGGCTTAGAAACACTAAACGGAAGTGACGGTACAGGTATTCCTATATCAAATGCTTTTGATTGCATACGTCTATGGCATAATGCTAAAACTAACGGACGTCCTACAGTTGTAAATATGAGCTGGGGATATGGTTCAGGACGTACAGGAGATCCAGACAGCGGAGTATATAGAGGCACTGCTTGGACCTATGGCGTTGATTATACCAGTAGAACTCAGTTACAAGCAGCCACAGGAATTAGCCAAAACTACTTTAACTTAGGTGGGTCACCTGGGTACAGGATACCTGTAAGGGTAGCAAGCGTTGATGCAGAAGTAGAGGATATGGTAGCAGATGGCATACACGTTTGTATTGCAGCAGGTAACAATCTACATAAAGTAGATATTCCAACAGGTCCGGACTATGATAACGAAGTTACATACGGAGGAACAACCGATACATATCACAGAGGTAGCTCTCCTTATTCACTAAATGCATTTATGGTAGGCAATGCTGACAGTGGATTTCAAAACAACGTTGGCGCTACAGACAATACTGACACAAGAGAACAAACAAGTTCAAGCACCACAAGGGGACCTGGTGTTAATATATTTGCTCCTGGCACAGATATTATGGCGGCTACAAGTAGAGATTACGACACAGGATCGTATACTACCACAGGATATCCAACTGATGCATCGTTCCCTATTATGAAGATAGGCGGAACATCAATGGCTGCACCTCAGGTTGCAGGCGTAGTAGCACAACATCTACAGATAAGACCCAACCTAACTCCTGCTCAAATGCAGCAGAGAATATTTGACGATGCACTAGTAGATGTAATGGACAACACAGGTACAGACACTGATTACGAGCTAATATACAACTGTCTTATGGGATCACCAAATAGATTTTTGTTCAGCAAATATGGTAAGCCTCCGATTACTGGTAATACAAACTTCATTACACGAATAAATTTAACATAAGGAAAACACAATGGCAAAGACACCTTCACACATATATGCAATACTAGCATATTCAAAAAAACTAAATGTTACCAAAAGGATATTTGACGAAGACAGTCTTATTGCTCCTTACAATCATACTACACAACAAGCACTTGCTGAACAAAAAGCACAAGCATTTGCTAGTACGTTGAACACACAAAAGCATCAAGGTGCTAACGATTGGACAGCACAAGCCAAAAGACAAGCATACAAAACTAGAGGACTAGTAAAAGCAGCAGAAATCATCTCGCCAAGACAGAAGGTAAGAGGCAAGTAAATCTGTTAAATAATACAACAGGAGATTAAGATATGGCACTATCAGTAACAGTACACGGGTTTATGACCTTAACAGGAACACAAACAGCAGGACGATGGGGAACTGCAAACATTATCAACGAAGATGGATCGGACGTAGTTGTATACCAAGTGCCAAGTGTAGGTGTCGATTATATGATCCTTGCTATTAGCATTACCAATAGAGCTCCTGTTACTGCATCTGATGTTAGTGTTGCTGTTAGTTCAGATGCTACTCCTAAGAGTTACGAGTTTATTGAATATCAATCTAGCCTAGTGCCAAGTGGTACACTTGAGCGCACACAGATTGTAGCAAGCCCGGGCGATAAGATTTTTGTACGTTGGGGTGTGCCAACTCCGAGAAACGAACTGCGTATCATTGATCAAATCAATGCAAACGATGTATTCCCAATGGGGCTTACACTATTACCAGATTCAACATTAGTTGCTGCTGATCAAGTGAGTGGCACAGTGTATCTAAGAAAGATTACACCTGCAGGTGTTGAAGAATCAACAGCACAGTACACCACAGGCGAACAAATGATGTTTGCTCGCAACACCAGCGACACCCTAGCAATTACCGCAGCAACAGTCACAACAGATACATTCTACGAATTTAGTGATGCATTGGTCAACACACAAAACGAAGGCTTTGTGTATGGCGGCGCTAACGGCTACGAATCTATGATGCTCACTGACTTCCGCATTGGCGGAGCAGCAGACGGCTCTAATACATATGACATATACAAAACACAAAACGATGGTGCAAACAGTCAACTATATGCAGGCACCAGCACAGCAGGTGATATCGAAACAGGTATCTCAGTTGTATGGCCAGGTGACTCAGGCACAGGTCGTAGAATAAAACTGTTCTCACTAGACAACGGATCGGACACTATCTACAGTGTAGGTTATGTTGATCAAGGTGGTACTAGTCCTAAAGTACTATGGACCACAGCATTTGACAACGCAAATGTAGATTGGGAAAGCTTCATAGGCGTAGGCAACGTTCTAAATCCAAGTGCAGACCTTGAACCAGTAGGTGTTCACTATTGGTTAGGCAGTTTGTGGGTACTGTGTACAAACGGTAGATTGGTTGAAATCAACACCACAGATGGTTCGATTGCAAGTGAAAGAACATTTGAAGTAACAGGTGAAACACTGACCTTTGGACACGATTGGCTCGCAGGCACAGGACAAGCAGTGAGCTTGTTTAGCACAGTGGCCAACACAATGTACTTTACAGCCAGCACTGCAACAGCAGAGAGATACAAAACATTTATTTTCAAAGCAACAATCGGCGGCAACGACGGTGTAACACTTGAATATGCACACGAAGTAGACTGTACTGGTGACACCAGTCCTCTAGGCACATACACTCCGAGATTCCTTAATGCAACCACAGACCGTGTGTATCTACAGATGCAGGCCAGTTACGAAGACACAGGACTCACACAGTATCACAGCTATCTATATGATCTTGTGGATGACTCAAGTCTCATCGGCAACTACACAGATTCAGGCAAAACAGACACCATTACAGTTGTAACCACAGCAAGTGTAGCAGAAACCACAGCAGAGCTTGCACACAACAACAACGAGTATACTATACTGTATCCAACAGACATTACTCCAGATGAAGTAGATGTTGCTACAAGTCCACTAGTAGCTGTCGATCCTATCACAGTCAATGACGTAAGAACCGTCACAATCACTCCACCCGCAGTCTAAGAACTAGCGCGAAGCGCCAGCGGTAAGCCCTAGACCCGCGAAGCGGTTTGCGCAAAAAAGCCCTGAGCTGCGAAGCAGCTTACGATAGAAAAGAGTAAGACAGCACCTAGCCCTAGCACAAAACATTTTAGACCTAGACTACTCACACAGCAATCAAATGCCTAACCACGCTGTATGACGCTTGTATAAGCTCTTAGAAGCCTAAACAACAGTCGGTGTAAAGCTAGAACTTGCACTAAGATATAGAACCGCTAGTGTACGGTCTCGATCTGACTCAAAAAGTAGCTCTGTAGCTGAACACTGTGCTGAGTCTATTCCGTGTCTAACATACAAGTCTATTGACGCACAGTATGTTACTGACTCCTTGAGTGTTTGTGTTCGTGGTTCTGGATCGTATATGAGCTTGACTTTGTACATAACATTACTTATAGTTGAATTTGCAAGTATTGCTGACTGTAGTTACGCTTTTTATATATAAGTTGCGTTTAAGTAAGTCAGTGACGCACTATGTGAATGACTTTGATCGAACTGTGTGGACAGCTAATACTTGCTGTAATACTTATACAAGACCCGTGTATGACGCTTAAAACACGCTTAAATGCATCATATACGCTACACTCATCGTGTGCGTACAGTGTAGAGGTTCTGTTTGAGCTATACAGTATGAGCAAGCTCATAAAGCGTTTCGTGTTACTCACGCTTAGTTGCTTCGCTTCGTATAGTGTAGAGAGGCTTTGGCCGAAATGGGTCCTAGCACCAAAAAAAATTGCCGCGCAGTTTTTTCTAGGGAAGTACTTACAGAAGTGAGGTGGTGATTTCTACTCGGTGGGTTTTTAAAAGAGGGGTATTAAGGGCTTGCTAAGTCATTGTTTTTATTACATAATATACCCCTAGTACCCCTAACCCCTTGAATCAAAAAGAAAAAATTTTTTTTATTTTTTTTGTTAAGTGTTTGTTTTTAAACAAAACTTTTTGCTTGCTTTTTTAGTTTTTTTACTTTATACATAATGTATAACGTAACAAAAAATGAGTCTTAAATGCGTAACACACTTGCACTAGTAAACTACAACAACACACAGCGTTTAGCATACGTTAAAGCAGTGCGTCCTACTACTAACAAAGTAAACGTAACTATATTCCTATATGCTAACAGTAGCATTGCCTCGGACCTGCTAGTAGATCCAGAGGACCTAGTGTACACAAACATCCCTCCAAAGTACTTTGCAAGTTTAGCTAAAAGCTACCCCAACTATGCAGCTACAGATCCTAACAGTGTTAAGTTGTTTGCACTACAAGCACAAGCAGACTCACTGTTCCCTACAGTAGCTAAGTTGCGCAACAACTATGCACAGTATGCATAGTTAATTTATTATAGTCAAAAAAAAGCACAGCTCATTTGCTGTGCTTTCTCTTATGTAGTGTTAGTCTAGTCTGCTTCCTGCGTAAGCTCTAAAGCCATAACGCTTGAACACTTCAGCTGCTGCTTCAGCACCTGCTTCTAGTGTGCTAACGTTCTGTGTAGGATACTTGCTTGGGTTCCACAGTTGCAAGCTACCATCATATGAACGTTCGACTCCTGCGAGCTTGAAGCGTCTGCCTATCTTGGTGTTGCCCTTTACTCCATAGATGTTGACCCAAGCAAAGCCACACGCACCCCAACCGTTGTTTGGGTAGTACTCTTGTTCGTGTACATCAGCAGCTCTGTATGCTGCGTCCTGTGCTTGTGCTACAATAGTCTTAAGGTCCTCTACAGTGTAACGTTCTGCAAGTTCATTTGGTGTAAGTTCTACGGTGTTAGTCATTTAGCCCTCCAGCTGTTTGTTTAACTTATGCTATTAGTATATGCTCTTAGGGACTGTGTGTCAACCCCTAAGAGCTCAATTTGTTTTATAGTTCCATTGGCTCTTTGTATGTGAGCCCTGTGCTCTTACAGTATGCTTCAAGCTCTTGTGCTACCAACTTGTAGAAGCGATACTTGGCCATTGCTTGTGACTGACTGATCTCTCCATCACAGTGTAGGTTCTCTGGCGATAGGTCACCGTCCAGTCTGTCTACAATAGCATCAGCACCTGCTTGTGTGAGTGGGAACTTGATCTCGTCTTTGTCAAAGATAGCCATCCACGCATTGCGCTGATCAATGTAGTCTACCAAGTGACGTCCAGCTGTCGTGTTCACCACCGGCTGTACCTTAGGTGTTGCAGTATAGCGAGCGAAGCTTCTGCAAGGTTGACGATCCCAATACTTGCCTTCTTTGGTCTTAGGCTTGACGCCGTGCTTGGCTTCATATGCTTGAATGAATGTTGCGGCATCGCAGCCTTCTTCTAGGTAGACTGTGGCGCCTTTGATGTATGAAAAGTCAGTGATCTTATCTGCAATGTTCAGCTCTTCCAGTTCTTTGACTTTGACTGCTAACCAAGCGTGACCTGCATCTACTGCCCAAATATATGTTTTCATTGTGTTTGCCCTCTGTGTTTGTTTAACTTACTCTACTATAATACGATCTTAGGGATCATATGTCAACCCCTAATTATCCATTTATTGCTCGCATACGATCCTTGAGTGCATTCAAGCCTTCCATCAAACCGTCGGCTGTTGCGATCTGATCGTGCAGGTCGAAGTCTGCATCGCGGTCCAACACTTCAATACAGTTGATGGTGCTGGCCATAGTTTCGATCTGTGCTTCCAAGCGGTCGATCATTTCCTGGATCATTTCTTGATTTGTCATTGCGTTTGCCCTCGCTTTCTAATTAACTGTGTACAGTATACGTTCTTATAGAGGTGTTGTCAACCTTTTTTGGAGAAAAAGATGCCCGGGGAGCAGTGCTCAACCCGGGCAAAGGTTGCAGCAGCGGATGAGGGCGGTCCGGCTGCTGCGGTGTGCTGTTACAGAGCGTGAGGGCTAGTAGCCTGTAACATCACAAAACACTGTGCGATCGTAGAGGGCATTAACGATTCTTCATCACAGTGTTCTCAGCCATCGCTTCCCATTTGGTTGGAAATGCGACTGCTAAGTCTGCTACTTTGAGCACTGTACGTAATGACAGCTCTCGTAGTCTATTCTTATTTATATAACAAAAGTCAACGATCTCTTCTTTGACTTCGTCTCCGAGTTTGTATTCATCAAGCATACCATCTTGGATAACCTGCTTGATACGCAACATCTTCTCTCGTTCTGTACTTATGGTTAGGTCCATATAGTGACAACGTGATTCGAGTGCTTCCAAGTGCGAACGGATCTTCTTGCTCTTCACATCGTGGAAGTCAAGGTTGGTAATAAAGATTGCGCTACCTTTGAACTCGAATGAATCCGGCACACCTTCGTTACGTAGTTTGAACGAGTCCGTATTCCAGTGAATGGTACGTTTCTTCTTAGAGTCAAGTGCTGCTTTCAAAATATTAAGTGCAAGCGGCTCTTCAAAGATCGCATCACAGTCATCGAATACCAAAACGTTATCCTTGTCTGCGTAGTTGAACAGTTTACAGTACAAGCCAATCGGACTCATAGCACCTTTGACGATGTCATACTTCTTGCCACCACCTAAGGCTGCAACTGTATTGTATCTGTCTAGTACTTCTTCTACACCGTGCGACTTACCAACACCTGGAGGTCCTGATACGATCATAGCTCGCACATCACCTTTCTTGACAGCTTTGGTCATATCTTTGAGCATTTCGAAACGCTCACGTATACGTTCTACGATCTCCCCATCTGTCTCTTCAACTTGCTGTGGTGCTGCACTTGCAGTTGCAGCGGCGTAATCTGCTGCACTTGTACATTTAATCTTGATGTTTCTCTGTGGGAACCCAGCAACTGCTGAACCGTCTACGGTTACGTAGCCACCGGCTGCTCCTACTTTGAACTCTTCTACTAGTGGAAAGACCATACCTGATACATCTACGTCTTTGCCTCGGATCTTGTATGTGCCTTCAATAATCTTAATGTGTGTCATTTTGCCCTCGCTTTGTTAATTTATATTACTATTATATGATCTAGTTGCAGCAAATGCAACCCCTAATTAATCCAAATCACAACACCATTTCTCACCGTTGAACTCTGCACGGAGACCACCTAGCGGAAAGTCAGGGTGTTCAAAGATGATGTATGGACGAGCAGTGAACTGGCAGATCTTCTGTGTGTGGATCGTAACCTCGTCCATTGATAGGACTCTGCGTTTCTGCTGTGTGCCATATGCGCTGTTGTAAACTTCGATCATTGGATGCCCTCCATTGCGTTAACTGTTATATACACTGTAGCACCTGTGCGCTATAGTGTCAACCCCTAATTTGCAAAAATGTTAAATGCTGCGTCAATCATTTCGTGTGCAGCGTCATCAGTTGCAAAGCCTTCTTCGCTTGCAAAGTCTACATCGCTGCTGTGGAAGATGTTGTCGCTGCTGGTGTTAACATTGTTCTTCATCAGCAGTCCAGCAAGCTCTTCTGCTGTGCCTGCCCATCCTACCGGCTGCTGCTCAATGCTTAGTTTGATGCCGCCGTCTTCTGCGTTAAAAAATACAAACATATTTTGCCCTCTCTGTTTGTTAACTTATATATACACTATAGCACCTCTGTGCTACAGTGTCAACCTCTTTTTTTAACTTTTTACAACAATTCTGCTTGCGGATACTGCTCCGAATAATCTACTACTACAGTATTTTGGATAACAGGATACTGTGTAATAAAGTCGGATGCTGTTTGGAAACAGGTGAAGAAGAAAGTTTTTTGGCGGTCGAAATCTACTACTGCAAACATATTGCCCTCATTTGCTGTTTAACTTATACACTTAATATACTACACAATTTCTCGTTTGTCAACTTCTTTTTTAAATTATTTTGGAAAAAAATAGGTTGACAACCCCGGCTGCTGTGTGTTATAATGGGGTGATGGCCGTCTCTTCGGCTGCTACCACTGATGTTCGGGAGGAGCAAACCTTAGGTGAGGGCGACCGCCGGCTGCTGCAACTCCCGAAACTTGGTGCCCGCGGACGGACTCGAACCGTCACGCCATAAGCGAGGGATTTTAAGTCCCTTGTGTCTACCTATTCCACCACGCGGGCTAATTGGCCTGCCCTGCAGGATTCGAACCTGCGACCCACAGCTTAGAAGGCTGTTGCTCTATCCAGCTGAGCTAAGGGCAGTTCTTGAGCCGTGACCGGCTGCTATTATAAACTCTGATTCTCCTTTTGTCAAGGCTGCTGCTGAACGCAGCGTATATAAGATGTCCAATGAGCCCCACCGCTCTCAATTGGATCGCCTCGGCTGCTACACGAGACGCCCTAGTTGATGGTGCCTAAGCCAATTCTACTTCGACTTCTTTGGCCTCCATCGTAACCGGCTGCTTCACATTACGAACAACGAACTCTGCGATCGCACTCTGCTGTTCCTCACTTTGGAACTTGGGGTGCTGCATCAACACCTGGCAAATCTCTGCTTTGGTGTACTCGCCACCTAGCTCGATCAACTCGATGTTGTCGTGTCCGTTCTTAACCAAGATCTTGAAACGACCTACGTAGTCGTTAGCAAACCTAACCTTGGTTACACCATTGTGTGTTGAAGTACCGGCTGTGTTAAAAGTTTTCTGTGTCATATTACCCTCTCAATGTTTTAGTTTATGTTTACATTATAGCGCCGCAGCGCCATAATGTCAACCTCTTTTTTACTGATCTCCCCAAATTTCTTTTACAACCTGCGGCTGCATTTTGGTCTCTACGAAGTCAAAGATCGGAAATCCGTTTGCATCTTTAGCACCGTGATCGTTTACGAGCCAGTTCTGGCCATCCCATAGATAAGCATACTCTTCCATATCGTTGATCCAATCAGGGATATTGTCGTATTCTTGGATCATCAAGTCTTCACCACGATCGCGATGATAAGCAAGACACCAATTGTCTGTAAGCGGAAGTTCTGGATTCTTATAGTCTCGATCGAATGGATGCTGCTCACCTAGTTCTTCACGCAGCGAGCTGAGCGAACCTAGTTCGATAAGAGATTTGATCTTTGCTGCATCTTGATAATTGTCTAGCAGCATCTTGCCATTGTGCTCTGGATAACCATCCCAGTGGCAGTAGATAGAACGGATTTTGCCGTCGATTGTTTTGTAAGCGATGTTTGAACGTGTAGCCATTTGTGGAGCCCTCCTTAGGCGTTTCAATTTATGTTTATAATATACTATCAGTTGAACTCTTTGTCAACCACTTTTTTGCCAATTTCTACATCCAAGACCGGCTGTTCCTCGATCGTAACCGAGTAGGCCTTGCCGTTCATATCGTGAACGATCATAGTCTTCTTAGGCGACACAAACCATCCACCTACAGGATCTAGATCTGATTGGATAGGACCTACTGGTCCAATAATGCC
>Ga0181400_1000756_pt1 | contig 14003 bp, 20 predicted proteins | sample 23SPOviralmetaG_FD_130129 | JGI IMG/M metagenome (GOLD analysis project Ga0181400, IMG submission 130129) | Marine viral communities from the oligotrophic San Pedro Time Series (SPOT) site, San Pedro Channel, CA, USA - 23 SPOT_SRF_2011-06-22 | ecosystem: Environmental > Aquatic > Marine > Strait...
ACTATTATAATTTTGCTGACCATACATTAAGATGTCCGAAGTATCTCCGATCCATCTAAATTGTTTATCTTTAGTTCTTAATTTTTGAGCTACTAACTCACCTTGATTATTGTAATAGTTAGCTATCTGATAATTATCATTACATTGATATCTAAACTTACTACATGTATCAGCAAATATTTTTCTTCTTGGTAAATCTAAATATTCACCTCTGATAAATTCTGTGTTTTTGGGTTTGTTTGTCATCTGTATTGGTTTGATAATATCTGAGGGTGGTTCGTAGTAACCGCAGTTATGGCCAAAACAATATGCATGTCCATCAGTGTAACGAGCTAAGTTATCCTTGCTGTTACACTGAGGGCACGCTTCGTGATGAGCGAAAGTTGAATCATTATCAATCTTCAGATTTGTTTTCACTGTTATCCTTCCCATCAATTAATCCGTTATTGATTAACCATGCTTGAACATCAAAGGAAGGACAAAACTTGGAAGAGACTTCGTTATGACCTATGACTTTAGCCATAGGATATTCTCCCATCATGTCTTGTATTAATGTGTACAAAGATACCCATTGATCTTCAGTGAAATTATCTTCGGCAACCTTGTGATCCTCTTGGGTCACACCACCTACCATACAAATACCAATACTTTCTCTATTCATTGACTTTACATGAGCTCCGACTTCTTCTAATTCTCTACCAATTTCAACAGTTCCATCTCTTTTGATGACAAAGTGATAACCGATTTTGAGGAAGCCTCTAGAGCGATGCCAGTGGTCAATAGTTTTTGCATCGATATCCATTGATGGCTTTGTAGCGGCACAATGAATAACAATAAAATTAGTTTGTTTTCTTGGCATTGTTTTCCTTTATCCACTCATGTGGAATTTTTTCTCTGGCATATTGAAAGCCAAAACGCTCACACCAAGCGGCATAAGTTGTTTTAGATTTCTTACCAATTCTTTGGTTGGGGTTGCTAAATACAAAACGGATATCGTATTTGTCACCGAATTGTTTTTTTATGATTTTATGTTTTTTTCTGTCAGCAGTTGGAAACTGACCTTTGGTTTCTACAATTATATTATTAGGTAGAATAAAGTCAGGTGTGTAATATGTTTCTTCTGCAGGTTTTGTATACCTAATCTTTAAAGTCTCATATTCAAATTCCACACCCAACTCTTGTAATTGTCTAGCTACTCGTTCTTCTAAACCAGAACGATATCTAGTAATTGGCGGCAGCATTTTCTTCCTGAGGTTTTTCTTCTGCAGGTGTTGATACTTCCTCTGCTTGTGTAGACGGACTACTACTTCCATCAAAACCTTCTTCTTCTGAAAATCCATAGGTCTCAGCCGAGCCTCCGCCTTCAACTAGTTCTAATATTTGCACACCTTTTAATCTTAAGGTGATACCTAATCCTGTGGCTGCCACATTGTAAGGTGCAATCGCAAAAGAAACTTTTGCAGTCGTGCCACCCCAAATAGCTTTAGCTACTAGAAATGGATTACCTTTGGCATCAAAGATTTTAGGTTTCTGTTCCCATGTTGTACCATCCGCTCTGATACCTCTTGCCTTACATTTAAAAGTAAATGTGTAAGAGCCATCATCGGATTTTTCGAAGGGCATTTTTGCTCTCTTCTTAACTGTAGGATGCTGAGTTGCATATTGATCCAAAGATTCTTGGATTATATCTACTAGTTCATTGGCTGCGTCTGCATCTATGACACGCAGTTGAGTCTTGTAAACCCCATCTCTGTCGAATTTAGTATCGGGAGAATTTAAATGAGGGTAAACAAGTGAACCCCTAGGGGTAACGTTTATTTTCATATTGTTTTCCTTTCACGCTGAAAAGCGTTTATTAATAAAAATGAGCTAAAAAGTTTAGCTCTCTAAGAGTGGTGGTTATCTTGCGATATGACAAGAATAGTATATTTTAGAAATTAATATAGATTCCGAACTTAAGAGTTTAAGGCTAATGTCATTGTCTTAATTCTGTTTCGTTTGGGGTAGCCCTATGGGCTACCCTTTTTAGTTTCTCACTTATGCAAAGAAATACTTGCTGTCTTTAACATCGTGAATATTAAGTTTTCCCATCTCAGGAATAGGTGTGAGTTTGGCCTGCAGTTTTGGACTTAAAATGCCATAGATATGGTCTCTAAAAGTTTCCAAAACATTCTCTTCAAACATCTCAACAAAGACCTCACGTAAACATTGACCCATTGTTTCAATGTTAGTGGCGTGAGTTCCATAGCTATCATGGATCATTTGAAAATCTGTGATGCCTTTGGTTCTACATTTATTGACTGTCAGCATCATCGCTGCAGCATCCAATGAATGCACAAAGTTTGCAGAGATACCTTGAGCTTGCCTTCTTTTATTTATCTTCTTCTTATCTTCAGTGATAGTTAGTTTGATAATTTTATCACCAAGCTTGGTTTCTATTCTACGATGGTTGACTTCTTGATAATGCTGTTGCACCCAAAACCCAGTGCATACTTTCCAGTTAATTGGAATGTTCATCTTAGCTGCAAGTTTAGAAATATTCTTTAACCACTTCATCGCTTCTTTAGCTTTGATAACGGTGCTTTCAATATTCGTCCAAATTGCACTCGCAAGATATTCCGAGGCATACATGAGTTTATCACCAAAAGGATTGTGTACTCCTAGATCCATTTGTTCTTGCACATACTTTTCTACGTATTGTCGACAAGCTCTCTTGGTTCCACTATAAGGCACAATCATCACACATCGCTTACAAACTTTACGATTGACTCCGTAGTCTAGCCAAAGTTTTGCAAGTTGTTTTTTTGTAATAGGATACTTACGGTGAACTAAATCATCTGATGTTTCTAGTTTTAATTGAGCAGTAGTTTTATCACTAACAATCCCATAGATGTCTTGAGGTTTATCACGAGGTGTTAAGTTTGTAGCTTCACCCCCTACTTCATCTCGTAGCATCAAACTAAAGATTTGCAGTCCATTACAACTACCATCAATCGCTATTGGTAAATGGGTATAATGGTTTTTTCCTTTTTCCATAAAACCATTCCACTCAAAACAAGCTGCAAGAAAACTAAAAGGTTTATCTGCAGACCTCCAATAACTCATCGTACCAAGAGGATCATTGGCTACTCCACAGATTTTATCGGAGTTATCTTTTGTCCATTTCTCTCGGTCATCTAAAGATAATTTATCTTCACCAAACATATTGGCAGTATGAATAGCTAACCAATAACCACCCTTTTCATTATCACCCATTCTCTTACCCTCACTAAATTCTAGTAAGGCTCGAGAGAACTCAGCTCCTTGGGGTTCTAAGAATGCAGGCATCGGGTAAGCACGTCCTCTAAAATCCAACTGATGAGGAAAGTAAATATTATCCTCTTGTTGAAATTTCTTAGCGAGCTCTATTAATGCAGATACTTGTATTTTCTTAGAGGTATTTTTGGAGTTTCTTTCATAGACTTTAGAGGCCTTATGTTTCCAATCTACCCATTTTTCCCTGTTATCAGCATCTTTTTTCCATTCTTTAAAACCTTCTGTGTCTGAAGTATCAAAGGGTTTTGGTGGTAATTCATCTTCATAGCGTGAAGGAAGTTTACCAATGACATGGCCTAGTTCCCAAACAGCTTCTAATACCTGCAGTACAGGCTTATTAATTCGCCATTTAGTATTTTGAACACCATTAACAGCATCAAATACTGGAGCCATTTCATCATCTCGGTTCTTTAGATCGCTTAAGAAATTACTAGTCTTGGTTTTAATAAAGGGTTGTTCTAAGTCTTTGGTTAAATAACCACCCTTGTAGATACCTGTCCATTCCTGAGGTGGTACCACCATAGGATAAAATTTAGGAAACATATGGCATAACTTGCCATTAGTATCTTCTATTAGTTTTAAGACTGCAGGTTGAGCCTCTAAAAATATAGGGGTTTCATTCTTAGCAGTGGTTCTTTTTACATGGTGAACCAAACCAGTCACCTGTTCAATAATAGTAATACAGTGAGTTCCTAGGTGAAGTTTATCACTAGGTGACCAAGGCTCCCAATCTATTTCCATCTTATTCATAGAATGGGTCATCACTGTTTCTTTGTGTTTATATTGTTTTCTCTTTACGTCATCTAATACAGCTTGGAAATATTTAGGTTTGATTTTCTCAAACTCCCTATTTCTAGCTTCGGCCTCTAATGCATGCCCAATAGCTATTCCTACCTTTTGGACTAATTGTGAGACCGTCAGATTATTCATGATAGTTCTCAAGATTATAAAAGCAGCAGTATCAAAAGTTTCTTTGCCTTCGTCTCGGATATTTTCGAGAAGTTTTAAAGAAAGCATTCTTCTACCAATAGTTTTCGTATCTACTTGCTTTTGTAGCTCCGCACTTACTGCTTCCAGATTTTTCTTAATAAGTAACTGTCCATGGTCAGTAATACTTTCTCTGCCATTTTGTGTGTTACTTTGTGTTGATCTTAGGAAATCCTCTACACCTGTGGTGACCATTTCCTGTTCTAGTTGGTACTGACGATGGTATCTATCCTTTTTGACTTCTGCAAATTGTTGGGTAGTTGCACCACCAATACCAACCTTTAATAGCTCATCAAGATTAGCCATTTATACGCTCCATTTCTGTCTCGAATAATCTCGAATATCTCGAGTATTTCGTAGACGACTGAGCCTTGAGTTGTGATTTAGCAAGGATTGTTAATCCGATATGCCCTCGCTAAAAAGAGGCAGTTATTACTTAGTTTTTGATGTAGATATTGAGACTTGCTATATAGAAATTCTCGAAATGCAGTATTTTGAATCTGCAACGCCGAAATAATATATTGTTTTTCAACGTTTATACAAAACCTAATTCGAGATCTCGAGTGTTTCTCGAATTTTAGTACGAGTAAACACTCAAGCAAGTCTCTAATTCTACGTATCGGATTCAGACTTGTCATATGACAACTCTCATATAACGGGTTGATAGTCCTATCCGAAGCCTTATGCACTTATTTTACCACCTTTAATGGGGAAATGTTATTAGTTTTAACACTTTCATCTGGGCGATTTAGGATATCATAAGTATTCCTAATAGCGGCTTCCGACTCTTCGTAGTACCCCATAGTGGTAGCCATATCGACATGGCCCGCTAGGTTTTTTACAGCAATTGGATCTAGGTGTTTTACGTCAAAACAATTTGAAATAAATCCACCACGAGTGCTATGCCAAACCAAGTTTTTCATATGTTTAAACCCTGAAAGAGTTTTTAGACGGTTAAAGCGATGCAGTATTGAACTGCCAGTAAAATGCTCACCATCAGTTTTAGTAAAAACGTAGTTTTCACCAAACTTATTATATGAATGTTTTTGAAAGATTTCATAGGCTTTATCTACCAAAGGTACAGTGTGATCTCTGTTACCTTTAAAATCCTCATAACTAATTTTTATAATAGGAATTTTACCCCTCATTATAAGTTGATTAACCTTCAATAAAGATACGTTAGACCTACGAAGTCCAGTGAGTAAAGTGAATAACAATAAATCTGCAAAGATATCCATGTCATCCTCTTGTAACTCATAACAAGTTTTCAGCATCGTTTCTTGAATATCTGGAGTCAAAGCCATTCTCTTGGTTTTGTTTTCAGTTATTCTTTTGATCTGAGGTAAGCTTGTCATACCACTGAACCCTGCTTCATGGGCAACTTTGAGCATCACAGATAATGCAGATAATTTTCTATTAACTGACCCTTCTGTGTTCTCATGTTTACATTCCTCACCTGCAAGAAGTCTTTCTTTTAACTTCTTAATTTTATCATGAGTTATCTCATGTAGCTGAGTATGTTCACCTAACAACCTCTTAATAATATTAAGATTGATAGTTGCAGTTTTAATAGTCGACTTCTTTCTCTTTTCTCTAACCCATTCAGCAATAGTTTCATCAATTGCTTTGGCTATTGTCCAAGAGATCTCAGGCTTATTATCTGGATTTATTGGAGTACCAGATTTTAATGCAGCTACTGTTTCATCTTTCCACTTTTGTAGAGACCTAACAATAACTTCCTCTGGCGTTTTATCGGTGATTGTCATCGACTTGGAGTCACGAATGACTTTACCTTTTACACTTACGCTGATTTCACATTTAACACCTTTGCCACCATTGGTGTAAGACATGCCTTTAGTGTTTTTGACGATTGACATCAGTTGCTCCCTTCATTTCAATTTCCTGTCTTTTTTTCATCCAACGCTTTTTTGTGGCAGGAACTAAATTAGGAAATGATTTTTCAAACAAAGTTATATGTTGTTCAATGTCAGGTAGTTTTTTATTAACAATAAAATCAATTTCTTCCTGAACATCTTCAGCCTTAGGTTTCGAACGATCATACATTTGCATATGTTCGATATCATTACAGTCCTCAGTCCAAAAAAGGTACATCAGTCTGGCCTCAGCTTTGTATATTTCATGCACAATGTCGTTATATTCAGACATCCTTCTATTATTCTGGATATCTTCTTTAGTAACAGGATTAGCACAGTCCATATTGATGCCTCACATTCTTTACTGCGTCTTTTAATGAAATAAGACCAGTAATTCTTGATTTACTACCTTTGAATTGTCTTAGCATAAAACCAAGCTTTTGTTCTAATAGAGCTATTTCTACAGAGATTGCATCAGCATCCTCTTTTTCATAGCCATATACTCTTAGATGATCCATATCATCCATGAAAAGCCTAGAGTGTAGACTTTCTATTTCTGCTCTGATGTCATTTAATTCATCAAAGTATTCGTTTGCTTTTGTCATTGTCATTAGTCCTTGTTTCGCTATGAGATAGTTTTCCAAATCTCATCACATAATGCTTTACCTTTAGTTGTTAAAGCGATGAGTTTATTTCTTCCATCTCGATTGATAATTATCCATCCCGCACCTTTGTTCAAATTCTTTGCACTAAAGGTTCGGTAGGATACTTTTCCCTCTCTCAAAGATTGAGTATCTTTGGTTAGGGAGTAATCAGGTATTGAATATTTTATAATCAAATCCTGAAACGTTATTTGACGCAATCCCATCTTGTAAGCTTTACATACTTCCCACATCACTAATACCTGTCGGTAATTTAGTTGTCGGATATATGCAGACTCACCCTCAGGTAATTGCAGTCTCCACATCTTCATTAGAAATTTATCTAATGCGTCAGCAGCTTTGGTCTCCGCAGCCATAATCAGTCCTCCTGTACGACTTCTATTCGAAGTGTCAGAAGAAAGATAAGCTACAGGATCAAATTTGGTGAAAGATTGGGTTTGTTCTAAAAACAATCTGCATCTCATTTCGACCAATATTTACTCGCCATATCTTATGTATATCTTGATACACTTCGAATGGTTTAGGATTTAAATGAACTCCGCTGAGAAGCAGCAGTTTAAATATTCCTAAGTTTATTTCCTTTATCATCTTATTTATTCCTTACTATATCGCAAGACAATACTTGCCATGTGGTTCGGATTATTTCGGGATGATCTAGAGTTACTCGTAGTTGATCTGGTGTTCTGCATATGAACGACCCCCCACAATGTTATTTCTAGATGACAGATTTGGATATCCCAAAAGAACCCTACGTTGGTTTATTGCAAACATAGTTGCTTGTTCTCCTTTTTTGCGGATGTGTTACTTATTTCCAAAACGTCAATCCATCTGTCACGATACGCTCTCAGCCTGTCATTTCTCGGAGAGCTTCCCAATATTTCTATTGTGGCTTGTCGTTTGGTGGTGTCCTGCAGGTATGTCCGTTGTTCACAGCAGTTTGTAATACTAAATAGCATTTTTAACACCAACCTCCCTTTTATAACTACTACATGTAGTATGTTCCCATAATTTCCCATAAAATCTCATAAAATTACATAAGTAACTCAATGGTTTCATTTTATGGTTTTTTATTTTATACAACATATAGTAATCTTTTGCTTTTTGAATATACAATCTATAGACAAAGTTAGTCAATTAATTTTGTATTTAATTCCTAAAACCTAATAAATTCAATATTAATACTGAGATTTAACTAACAGTTCTTTGGGTGATATACACAGGTTTTTAATGAATTTTTTGCAAATCTGCGAATATTTATGAAGATATTAGATTTCATATAAGAATTATAGCATACCGAACAAACTACATACAAGGGGTGCTCTTTAGTAAAAATTAAGTTTCTTGGGGATATCATCTCAATATATCAACAAGTGATCCTCTACTACCCGAGGAGGAGTTAAGACGAAAGACGAAAGATTTATAGAGGTTGATTCGGGTAATATGGATCACTTGGGTAATAGTTAGGCAGCCTCAAATCTTCATGTAGTAAATTGCAAGAGACACTATATTTAGGATTTTCACCGATACATAAACAATTATTAATTGTTAATATTAGTGAATTGAGACTGCTAACTATCATGCGGGTAATATTAAACTAATATTGCTATATAGCAAGTAGATTGTAAGGCGGGTAATATTATTCGGGTAATATTTAGGTGATACTGAAAATAAAAAAGGCTCCCCGGGTCTACCTAGGGAGCCAATTGAAAATATTTAAAAATTTGTATTTGGGTTTGTGAGCTTCATGTCTTGCATGATTGACTCTACATCGGTGGGCGTAGGTTCCCCCATAGCTTTTAAAATAGCATTAAGACCATCAATCCACCCGCAGGCATAGTGCTCTTCTAAATGGTCTTTAGAGCTCTCTAGATCCTCCCAAGCATCTTGTAAATGCAGATTAATTTCCTCTACTAATTTTTCTTTATTCATTTTTTTCTAACCATATACCCTCAACTTTTTTATCTGTCAGTATGTTTAAAGGGTCATATTTTAAGATTGCGTCAAGGTCTTGCTTAGAAAATAAAAACATTACTTTTCTATATAGTAGTTTTAATTTATTCATTTAAGGCCTCGCTATCAAATGCAATATCTATTGTTGCAGTCTCTTCATTGATTTCGTGTATTTGATGAAATTCGATAAAAGGACATTTAGATAAATAGTCCTCAATCAATTTCTTTTTTTCTTCTTTTGTCATTGATTGTTTCTCTTTCTTGATTACTTGAATAAGCAACCATAAAGGCCCCATAGCGGAGCCTTTAAAGTTGTTTAATTATTCGCAGTAGTTCTCAAATTCAGTTCTATTAGGTTCAGTCTTTGAAATAACCCATGAACAAGTTTGCCAACCAATACCCATTTCAACACCTTTGATAAATGCTCTTAACTCTTTTTCAGTGTCAAAATGATAGCTTTCAGGTTCATCATCTTCAGGAAATTGGCCCCATAAAATCCAAACAGTTTGATTTTTATTTTTCATTAATTAGACCTTTTGAATTTAGCCTTGGCCCACTTGCGGCGGCTTCGGAGTATCCATCGCACTGCTGATAGTGTTTCAAAGTCATTAGGGGTATTTAAAACACCCATTGAAATGGGAGAGCTTAGGGCTCTTTCCATGGCTTTTAATTCATCCGTACTTCTGCGGATATGCTCATTAATGATTGGAGAATACATAACAGACACCCCCAATATCCCATGAGTTATAATCATAAGATAAGTCTCGAGACCATTTCTCATAATCAAAATATGATGTTAAAAAGCTATTTTCTTTGCCTGTATATTGCTCAAGCATCATGTCTGCTTCTTCATCTGAGAATGCCTCCCAACTATCCCAAGTACCCCTAAAGCAATCATCAAATGTATCTTCAGATAGATAATCAATTCCAAAGATTTCAATGAATGCCGTAATAGCTTCGCCATGCTCCTCATATAAACGGGCATACTCGCAAAGCTTCTCAAGGTCTGGATTTTCGCCAAAGCTTGAAGGAACATTTGAATAATCCATAAAGGCCCATTCCTCGGCCATTGGTTCAGGTGATTTACTTAAGACCCTTTTTATTTCTTCTTTTAGATCCTCGGCATCCTCAGGAATATCTACCCATTTGCCATACATACCACCCGAGTTATGGGTAGCTAGACAACCAATCCACACCTGTGGCACTGTCTCTATTGTTATGCTCAAAACGTACCCCCCATAAATAGAAAAATCATGATTGGTGTTTTAATTACAAAGTAAGCAATGATTAACCTATCGAGGATAATCTCGCCTTTGCTTTTCTTATATGTCATTGTTTAACTCTCTTTCGTTTACTTGCTATATCACAAGTGATTCTGAGTATGCACTTTAGTTGCCATATTGCAAGTATTGTTTCGGATTAATTCGAGATTGTTTATTTCTTCATTAGGTGTCTGTAATTAATTCTATGGTGGGGTTTATCTCGAGGCGATCCGAAGGGCTCCAAAGTAAATACAGATACATCAGGCAAAAGAGAGACAGAGTAGAAAAAATTTATCTGTAGTTGTTTAACTACTTATTAATGACGTTTAATATACTTAATCCGATACGAGACAAATAAAGACAATACTTATAGTAGATATTTTCTCGAGTTTTATTCGAGAAGTTATAAGACCCACCCCGTACCCTTGTTTTTTATACCCCGTATGGCAACCCCAAGGGGGTAAATTGCCAAGAGCTATATGTCGTAACCTACTTAGATTTTTGTTTCAAAATATTTTAGGATAACCTTAGGCAACACTGCAGATATATACTGCTGCATTGATAATCTTTTCTTTTGTCTTTTTCTGACGATATAACGTTTTGTCTTGTTGAAGGTATTCATAAGGTATCTTAGGGGTATAAAGATAAGGGTAGATATAGGTAGTATAAACTACAGGTTACCTAAGGGGGAACCTAAGTACCCATAGGGTACCCTAAGGGATAGACATGGGGTTGACGGGGGGTGGTTTTGATTTTATCTAAGAGTGTCAGGTATCTCCAAAACCCTTTAAATCCAAGTGTTTCCCTTGCTTCTATAGCCTACTGCATTATCCATAAATCTATCTAATTCTTGACTCATAAGGTCATTTTTTCTCTCATAGATAGCTCTATCAGCATCATGGGCCATCTGTTCAGTAAAGTATCCCACAGCCATACTGAGGGCATCCAAGCGATCATCAAAAGCTAAACTACCTTTGTCTCTGGTTAAACGACTCATCTGATAAAACAGCATACGCTTGAGGCTCTGGTTATCGCTTTCGTTTACGTTTTGGATAGAAGCATAGTCATCTTTGACTACCTGTTCATCCACTATGAGTTTATGACTTGATATAACGGACTCAAGCGTATCGCTGATCCTTCGCTCTTTTTGAATATTATGATGTACCTCTTCTATCTCACAGGGGTATTCTTTCATCAAATAAGGCTTGAGGAGTTGAGTATACATACCGCCACCCATATTGGACTCGTTTATGATTTTATTAACTTTATGTTTCTTAGCTAGCTTTACTAACTTGACTAAAACAACATCTTCAAATCCTCCCTTCATACCACCACAGGCATGAACAAAGATTTGACCATTAAGTAATTTACAGATTGCAAAACCTGTTTCATCAAGGCCGCGGCCCGATGGGTCGATACTCATAACAGTAGTTTGATAAGGGATGGGTTCACCTACGGTATCCATAGGTCTGTAATACGCATCACCTGATAAACCTACCATGGGTAATTCTTGATGTTGTAGTTCAGGATTGCTTGCCCAAACATATTTTTCATATGCAACTTCTGGATCTAGAGAAGTCACAATTAAATCTTTTAACTTTAATGGATATCTATCTAAGTCAGCTAAAGAGGTATCTAATTGATACTGAAGTTTAAAACCAGTACGCCCATAACTTAATTCTCTTTCAGATAAATCTTTGTCAGAAAACCTAGTATTTTCAGTACTTTTTCCAACTAATTCTATGTTGAGTTCAACTGCATTACGAATGATAGGAGCTAGAGTTTCTCCATACTCATTTAATTCTTTTTTAGTAGGATATCTACTAATCCACTTGCGAACTTTGAAACCTCTTTCTTTAGATAAAATATTATAGATAGATGTCTCACATTGTGGTGTACCTAGAAATATAATACGACCATGAGGTTTTAAGATAGCGTCAAACTCTTTAATAGACTCTGAAAGTCTAGCACGCATTCCTGTAGTTAAACTATTATTAGGAGTTTCTGCATCATCACAAATAAGTAAATCAGCACGACTACCAGTAAGCATTCCAAAGATACCAACTGATTTAACAGAAGGTTGCTGAGATGCTCTTGCAGGTTTTACATCAAAACTAATCTTTGATTGTCTTTGACTATCTGTAGGCATCAAGTGTTGTAGAAATGGAACTTCGTTTAACAAACGTAAACAGAATGTTGAGAAGTCATCACTTCTAGTTTTACTTGCTGAGACAACTAAAATGTTTTTCTGAGGATTTAAATATAATTGATGTAAGCAGTAAGCTGCAGTAATCCAACTTTTGCCAACACCTCTAAAACCTTGGATAACAATTCGTTTATCCTTACCTTGTAAAAAGTTTCCAATGTCATATTGAATATCAGTTGGGTCAGGTAATTTTAAGAAACGCCAAATGGCAGCCATAAAATTTCTGAAATCAACTAAAGGATCAACTTTTGTTTTCTTAAGAGATTGTTTCATGTGGTAGCTTCGAAGAGACTCGAACTCTTACGCCCTTGCGAGCAAGGGATTTTGAATCCCTCATGTCTACCATTCCATCACGAAGCCACAGAATAGGGCCATAATATATTCTATTCTGTACCGTTTTGTAAATCTTCGTCTGTGATTTCGAATGGTAATTCTTCTACTAATTCTTTAATGGTAGAGCCTTCTGCAGGTATAGCCTCAATAGAGTTATCCTTTAAGAATTGCCTAGCAACATTGAGAATACTAGCTTTTTCTTCTCCACTTTGTATACGAGCTAAAAGTTCTTTAGCTAATAATTCATGGAGTTCGATTAGTGTTTTTTCCATTTTACCAAATAATTGTGCCTAGCACTCTACCTAAGTAATACATGTAATACATAGATAATGCTAAGAACGCTAGATATCCAACGATAGCTAGTAAGCCATGGTTCCATTTTTGATTGTTCATTTTATTATTATTCCAAATTTTAATGCTGTAAATAATGCAGCAATGATTGCTCCAAATATAAAGATTGCTCTAATACCACCCTTCCCCATATTGACCTGCTCTTTAAGTTCTTCAATATCTCTAGTGTTCTTTTCTAAATCTTTATGAACTTCATCAAGCTTACTTACAAGTGAGTCAACTTTTTGAGTAAGAGTTAATTTTTTAGGCATCTGCTTTCTTTTGTGTTTTACATTCACTCACTTCTCTACGAAGTTGTGTTAATTCTAAATTCTTAGCTTCAATCATATCTAAAGCCATGTGATAAGTTTTTCTCATCTCTACATATTTTTTTTCTAAAGTTAATACTTCTACTGGTGACATTTTTTCTCCTTATTGTTTTTGTAATGATTGAATAAATTCTTTTCCTTGGATAACTTTAATTTCCGCTTGTACTTCCGCGCAAGTTATCTGAACTGAGTCAGACATATTTCTTAGCATCTCTCTTTTTGTTTTTAGGCAATCATGCACTGATGGCATCATTGTGTGTTCTATCAATGCTCCCTGACTAAATAATAATAATGCGATAACTGTTTTAATGACCATTGTTTCTAATTTTATCTTTTAAAGCCTCTATATCTGATAAGGCTTTCTCCATGTCTGTTTGCAATCTCATAATATTAACTTTGTTATGAGCCATATTTTCTAAGTCCTCAGACATCCCATTGACTTGACCTGATATAAATTCCAACAACATGAATTGCTCCTGATCTACTGGTGTCTGGTCTGCACCTTTAACTAAATCTTCTTCAAATAAAGTCTGCCTTGTCTCAATATTATTGAGTCGTTCTATGACACCGAAATATCCATAAACTGCAGCGGCAGTTGCTGCTATTAATCCTATTAAATTTTTAAGAGGTAATCCTATTTCGGTTTTATCCGATAATGAGGGCATTACTTACAAATACAATCGAAGTCCTCGCAACACTCACACATTATTCTTCTACTTTTAATTCCCAAACGACATTAGGTTTTACAGGTAAAG
>Ga0181400_1000758_pt1 | contig 13954 bp, 19 predicted proteins | sample 23SPOviralmetaG_FD_130129 | JGI IMG/M metagenome (GOLD analysis project Ga0181400, IMG submission 130129) | Marine viral communities from the oligotrophic San Pedro Time Series (SPOT) site, San Pedro Channel, CA, USA - 23 SPOT_SRF_2011-06-22 | ecosystem: Environmental > Aquatic > Marine > Strait...
GTAGACTACACAGTTCCTAGTACAAACATTAGCTTGTACACTGAAGTATCAACAGACTCAGACTTAGAGTTTGGTGACGTAACAGTAGGGGCTACGGTCAGTTTCTAATGTGGATAGCGTTCATGCTTCTCTGTACTGGACCTTCTGCGTTAACTTGCGAAGTTATGGCTAAGACAGAAGCAACATTTCCTACAGAGCAAGCATGTGCTCAAGAAGCGTTAATAGTAGCTAGATACTTTCAGGAACAAGGGTATCTAGCAATACCAGAATGTAAAAAAATAAACTTGGGAGTTTCATTATGAGAATGATAAAATGGATAGGAAGATATTTAAAAAGAGTAGCGTGTGCACTATTAAACATTAAATGCGGTGCAGATTGTAACTGTAAGGTTTAAATACTATGAAGAAGAAATCCACTGTAAATGCTGCAGGTAACTACACAAAACCAACTATGCGTAAGAATCTCGTTGCAAGAGTTAAAGCAGGTTCATCAGGTGGCAAACCTGGGCAATGGTCTGCCAGAAAAGCGCAGATGGTTGCCAAGCAATACAAAGCTAAAGGTGGGGGCTACAAGACGTGAAGGCTCCGCAGAAGTCTCTTAAGAAATGGAGTCAACAGAAGTGGAGAACTTCTGATGGATCTCCTTCTAAAGGTAAGAAGAGGTACTTGCCTGACAAGGCTTGGAAAGCTTTAAGCCCTGGAGAAAAGGCTGCTACTAACAAAGCCAAAGCCGCAGGAAACAAAAAAGGAAAACAGTTTGTTGCCCAACCAAAAGGGGTTGCAAAAAAAGTAAAACCGTATAGAGCTAGTAAAGGCGGTTTAACAAAGAAGAGAAAATAGATGTCATTTCTTACTAGCAGCATACCGTACTTCAAAGCATGGGTACGTAGAGAATACACGAAGAACTTAGAAGAATACCACAGAGAGTTTTTACATTGTATGGTTATAGGTGTAACCACCATGCCAAACAGAACGTTAAGCTTTCAAGTTATTTTTACAGGCTGTGAGTCTGATCAAGATGATAGCCCCAATATACATGGTGGTGCAATGTGGGCAAGAATGCCTCTAACAGCACTCGTGGCAGATACCCCCCTTGAGGAATGGCCTACAGAGTTACCACCATACTTAGCACAACCCTGGGATTGTATGTCTCATACTCACTCAGTCTACAAATTAGAAAGAGCTAGTCCTGCTCCTTGGATAGCCAAGGTAGATGGGCAGTTCTATCCTGCAAAGTATTACTTCACTGTAGACTACACAGACAACGAAGTAGCTGACGATCCTGCACAACATAAACAATCTCATGTATTAGAATTGTTAGACGCAGGAGAATACACAGGTAACATGGTTGCGTTGCCCAATAATAGAGTGAGAGTAACTCACCCTGCTTGGTTTGAAACTGGACAAGGTGCACCAGACTTTAAACCTAATCAGCACATATATAATTCAAAAGAAGACGTAGACTATGTATGGGATACGCAACGAGTATTTAACAATCTATATAGTGAGGAAGAACAATGAAGAAGAAGGGTTACGCTAAAGGCGGCATGAAGAAAAAAGGATACGCAGCAGGAGGGTTAAAAGCTCCTGGCGCAGGTAACACAGGTCTTAAGAAACTACCTAAAGAAGTTCGTAACAGCATGGGTTACATGAACAAGGGTGGAATGCCTATGAAGAAAAAAGCTTACGCTAAAGGTGGTAAAGTTGCTATGTACAACGTAGGAGGAATGGTTAAGTCTTCTGGTCCTATGAACACAGGTATAGCTAAACCTAAAAACACTTACAAGTAGGATATAACAATGGCTGTAACATTACGTAAATATTTAAATAACGAACTTAAAGCAAAAGGTTTAACTGCTACTGAAGCTAAAAAGAATGCAGGTAAATACAAAAGTATTGCTGCAGCTAAGAAAGCAGGATCACTTTACTACACAGATAAAAATGGTAAAGTGATGGCTGCTGTATATGCAGAAGATCTTAAGAAACCACTTAAAGAAATTAAACCTAAGAAAAAACCTCTTAGATCATCTCCTTTTCCAAAGACACGTCCATCAAGCGGTAGTATAAAAGTTGAGGTTCTTGTTGGTTCTAAACCAAAGTCTGATATTTTAAAAAATATAAATAAAGGAAAGCCTATGTCTTTTGCTGATGCGGCTAAAAAGAAAAAGAAAGTTAAAAAATGAAAATAGAAGATAACAAGGTTATAGATCAATATGGTGCTGTTCTTGCGGAGTATATCCGTGGAGAATGGCACAGTAAAGATCCTGCTGTCCTTGAGTTTGTAAAAGACACTGAAACAAAAAAGGTTCGTGCTAGAAATGAAAAGGGTCAACTTGTTGGAGATGATCCTTCTACGCCTGACGTTAACGAAGCATGGACTACTAAAGTAGTAAAGAAAGTTACAGGTAACAAGTGACAATACTATTAGACGCTAAATTCTTTTCAGCAGCTAAAGATCTAACTGCAACTGCAGGTGGAGCTAGTGGTAATGTTATTTATACTTGCCCCAATAATTTTGTTAGTCTGATTAGATTTTTACATGTGTCAAGTGGTTCTTCTTCAACTAAAAAGTACAGTCTCCAGTGGTATGAAGCTTCAACAACAACTTATCATTTTATTATTGACGAGCATAGTGTTGCAGGTCATGGTATAGAAGAAGTTATAGAAGGTGGGTCATACCTAGCCCTATCTGCAGGAGATAAAATTGTAGGATTTGAAGAGTCTGGTTCAGACTTTCATATTATACTTTCTGGTGAAGAACATTACCAACCGACATAACGGAGTTGCATTTTTGTCACTACTATGATATAACTATTTGAATATAACTATCCTCACCCAGTTAGGGCTAACATAAACAGAGGATAGAAAATGTTTAAAAGATTATTTAACAGAATTGTAGAAGCAAGAACAGAATCAGCTAGACGTAAGATTGCACGTTTGCAACTTTACAATATGACTGACAGAGAGCTACGAGACTTAGGTATAGGCAGATGTGATATAGAAAGAGCAATACTATCAGGTAAAGCTCTTTGAAAAACACAATCAGTTCTTTAATGATACTAGGAGTACTTTGGGAGGAGGCTCGTGGACCCAGTAACAATTATCGGTGGAGCTACCGTAGCGTTCAATGCTTTGAAGAAAGGTTTCCAGTTCGGAAAAGATCTTCAAGAAATGGGTGGTCAGTTAAATCAGTGGGCTAGTAGCATGAGCGACTTGTCCTACTTAGAGCAGAAAAACAAGAACCCCCCTTGGTGGAAATCATTAGGGGGTTCTGTTGAAGCAGAAGCTTTAGAAATATTCACTGCTAAAAAGAAAGCTCAAGCTATGCGACAAGAGTTAAAAGACTGGATTAGTTTTACGTATGGGCCTTCTGTTTGGGATGAGCTTGTAGCAACTGAAGGTAGAATACGTAAACAAAAAAAAGAACAAGAATATCGTAAAGCAGAAATACAAGAAGCAATAATTACTTGGAGTATATCAGGTGTTCTTCTTTTAGCAGGTGCAGGTACTTTAGGTTTTATAATTTATATGGTGGCATAATGGTAAGAAACTTAACAGAAAAACAACAGAGATTCCTTGAGGTTCTTTTTGAAGAAGCAAAAGGAGATCCTGTACAAGCTAAAAAACTAGCAGGATATGCTGATAGTGTAGCTTCTACTTCTGTTGTTAATACCTTGACAGATGAGATAGCAGATGTTACAAAGAAATTTATAGCACAGTCTTCAACCAAAGCAGCATACACAATGTTCTCTGTTATGGCAGATCCTACAGATCTGGGTGTAAAAGAAAAGATGTTAGCAGCTAAAGATATTCTAGATCGTGCAGGATTTACCAAAACAGATAGGGTAGAAGTAAAGACATCAGAGCCTTTATTTATTTTACCTGCAAAAGAAGATGAGTAAAAGAGCAACAACAGCAAACCACCCAACCGAAGTAGACTGGCAGATACCACTCAGGGGAGAACTAGGAGAGTGGTATCCTGTCATAAGAGTAGGAAGACACGTACCCTTTGGTTATAAACAAGATGAAAAAGATCCAGACTTACTGCTACCTATCCCTGAAGAGTTAGAGTTACTAGAAAAAGCTAAACTATTTCTTCAAGAATACAGCACTAGAAAAGTAGCGATCTGGTTATCTAAACAATCTGGTAGAGAAATATCACATGTAGGGTTATACAAACGTGTCAGAATGGAAGAAAAAAGGCGTAGAGCTTCCTCGAACTATAAGCAGTATGCCAAAAAATATAAAGAAGCGGCAAGGAAAAGCCAGAAGATCGAAGAAAAAAGACTTGGTGGAAAAAACACCAGAAGTCTTGACACAGATGAGGGCTACATCAAACTCGAAAGAGGGGAGTGTTGCCCCTTCTGTGGACAAACAAGAGGTAATATTTGAGCCTAATCCAGGACCACAAACTAAGTTTCTAGCATCTACAGAACAAGAGGTATTATACGGAGGAGCAGCAGGTGGTGGTAAGTCGTATTCGATGGTGGCTGATCCAGTTAGATATTTTACGAATCCACATGCACGAATGCTACTTGTTCGTAGGAGTACAGAAGAGTTACGAGAACTTATATCTGTAAGCAAACAACTTTATCCAAAGGCTGTGCCAGGAATAAAGTTTATGGAAAGAGATAAGACTTGGGTAGCTCCTAACGGTGCAACACTCTGGATGTCATACCTTGATCGTGATGATGACGTTATGAGATACCAAGGGCAAGCCTTTAACTGGATTGGTTTTGATGAGTTAACTCAGTGGCCCTCAAGTTACTCATGGAATTACATGAGGTCACGACTTAGAGCTACAAAAGCTAGTGGTCTCCCTTTGTATATGAGGGCAACGTCTAACCCAGGAGGACCAGGACATCAGTGGGTTCGTAAACACTTTATAGAACCTAATACTCCAGGAGAATCATTCTGGGCTACAGATGAAAGCGGTGAAGTAATTAAATGGCCTAAAGGTCATACAAGAGAGGGAGAACCTCTATTTAAAAGAAAGTTTATACCTGCAACTCTGTTTGATAATCCATATCTTTCAGAAGATGGAATGTACGAAGCTAACCTTCTATCCTTACCAGAACATCAAAGAAGACAACTACTCGAAGGTGACTGGGATATAAATGAAGGTTCAGCCTTTCCAGAATTTAACAGACAGATACACGTAGTCAAACCCTACGATATACCGTCAAACTGGACTAGGTTTAGAGCTTGTGACTACGGATATGGGTCTCACACAGGAGTTGTATGGATAGCAGTTGTTCCAGGATCTGAACAGCTAATTGTCTACAGAGAGTTATATGTTTCTAAAATCATAGCGACTGACTTGGCTGACATGATCCTGGACATAGAAGACGATGAAAAGATAAGGTATGGAGTACTAGACTCTTCATTATGGCACAGAAGAGGAGATACTGGACCTAGCCTAGCAGAACAGATGATCTTAAAGGGGTGTCGTTGGAGACCTGCAGATAGATCAAAAGGATCTCGTGTATCAGGTAAGAACGAGATACACAGAAGACTACAAGTGGATGAGTTTACAGAGGAACCAAGGCTTGTTATATTTGATAGCTGTACAAATATTATCAATCAACTACCGACAATACCCCTTGATAAAAAGAACCCTGAAGATGTAGATACTAATTCAGAAGACCACCTATATGACGCTCTTAGATATGGCGTTATGACCAGACCTAGAAGCAACGTATTTGACTTTGATCCTGCATCACAACGTACAGGCTTTCAAGCATCAGATCCCACATTTGGATACTAAGGAATAACTTATGGAAGAAGATGACATCTTTGAATCAGAATCACTATATATGGACGATGAAGAGTCCTCATTTGTAGAAGATAAAGAAGATTCTGATAATAAAACTGATACTAAAGTAGGAACTGTCATTGGCTTTGTAGAAGATAAATTTTCTAAAGCAGATAAAGCTAGATACTCAGACGAACAACGTTGGATAAAAGCATATCAAAACTATCGTGGTATATACGGACCTGACGTTCAATTTACATCTACTGAAAAATCTAGAGTATTTGTAAAGGTAACTAAGACTAAGGTTCTTGCAGCTTATGGTCAAATTGTTGATGTTCTCTTTGGTTCTAACAAATTTCCTATAGCTATTAATCCTACTGTTTTGCCAGAGGGTGTATCAGAGTCTGTAAACTTTGAAACAGACGATAACATAAAAAGTGCAAAAGAAAAACAAGGTGATATGCCAGGAGATAATGAAAAGTTAAAACCTGGTGAAACTATAATTGATTTACGTGAACGTCTTGGTGGGCTACGCAGTAAACTGTCTCCTGTAGAGGACATGGTAGAAGACGAACCAGGAACGACTCCATCTAAAGTTACTTTTCATCCTGCTATGGTTGCAGCTAAAAAGATGGAAAAGAAAATACATGATCAACTAGATGAATCTAATGCTAAGAAACAGCTACGTATAGCTGCCTTTGAAACTGCTTTGTTTGGCACAGGTATCATGAAGGGTCCATTTGCTCTTGATAAAGAATATCCATCTTGGTCTGAGGATGGTGAATACACCCCTACAGTTAAGACTGTACCACAAACTTCTAGTGTAAGTATTTGGAATTTTTATCCTGACCCAGATGCTAACAACATGGATGAGGCTGAGTACGTAATTGAAAAACATAAAATGTCTAGGTCACAGATACGTGCTCTAAAACGTAGACCATTCTTCAGATCAAATGCAATCAACACAGCTATAGAAATTGGAGAGTCCTACTCAAAAGAGTGGTGGGAACAAGTTATGGAAGATGCGGATCAAGAGGTTAAATCGGAAAGATTTAACGTCCTTGAGTTCTGGGGTTATGTTGATACAGAAATTTTAGAAGGTCATGATGTAGAGATACCAAAAGAATTAAAAGATCAAGATCAAGTATCTGTAAACATATGGATTTGTAACGGTCAAGTGTTACGCCTTGTAATGAACCCATTTACTCCTGCTATCTTACCGTATTATGCAGTACCGTTTGAAGTAAACCCTTACTCGTTCTTTGGTATTGGTATTGCAGAAAACATGGATGACACACAAACTCTTATGAATGGTTTCATGAGAATGAGTGTAGATAACGCAGCACTGTCTGGTAATCTTCTTATTGAGGTTGACGAAACTAACCTTATGCCTGGGCAGGATTTATCTATCTATCCTGGTAAGGTCTTTAGAAGACAAGGTGGTGCTCCTGGTCAAGCTATCTTTGGTACTAAGTTTCCAAACGTATCTAACGAGAACATGCAAATGTTTGATAAAGCAAGGGTACTAGCAGATGAATCAACTGGCTTTCCATCTTTCGCTCATGGTCAAACAGGCATACAAGGAGTGGGCCGTACTGCTTCTGGTATTTCTATGCTTATGTCTGCTGCCAACGGTAGCATACGTACTGTTGTTAAAAATGTAGATGACTATCTACTTGGTCCTCTTGGTAAAGCTTTCTTTCATTTTAATATGCAGTTTGATTATGATGATGAAATTAAAGGTGATCTAGAAGTCAAAGCAGAGGGTACTGAAAGTTTGATGGCTAACGAGGTTCGCAGCCAAAGACTTATGCAATTTCTTGGTGTTGTACAAAATCCAGTACTTGCACCTTTTGCAAAAATGGATTATATTATCAGAGAGATTGCTAAGTCTATGGATCTTGATCCTGATAAACTTACAAACTCAATGGGTGACGCAGCTATACAGGCTGAGATCCTCAAAAAGTTTCAAGCAGAAAATCCACCCCCACAAGTAGATCCTAACGCCCCACAACAGGGTGCTCCTGCTCCTCAAGAACAAGCACCTGCAGGAGTACAGGTAGAGGATACAACTGGTTCAGGTGGTGGGCAAATAGGTACAGGGACAGCACCAGTTCCAGGAGAGCAGGGTTTCTCAGCTAACACAGGTGAAGGACAAGCATGAGCCTAAAACAAATAGTAAACAATCACGAAATCTGGGATTCACTGAATCAAGAACTAGATCGAAGACTAAATCACATACACATACAAATGGAACAAACCTTAAAAGCAGAAGACTTGTTTAGACTACAGGGTGAAGCAAAATCTTTACGTAGGCTAAAGTTTCTCAGGGATGAAGTGAATGGACCTAAACCAGAGTAAAGAAGAAAGATTTTTAGAACATTTAACAAGGGCGGTGCAGTAATGGACGATCAAATGCAAATGGCATTCATGGATGAAGGTGGAATAGCAGATGATGGTATGGACGTAGATCCAGTATCAGGAAACGAAGTACCACCTGGTTCTCTCGCAGAAGAAGTACGAGATGATATTCCTGCACAACTCTCTGAGGGTGAGTATGTCGTTCCTGCTGATGTTGTCAGATACTACGGTGTCAAGTTCTTTGAGGATCTAAGAGATCAAGCTAAGATGGGTCTAGCTGATATGGAAGCCAATGGGCGTATAGGTGGAGAGCCTGTACCTGAAGGTGGTCCTGTGAATGACCAGGAACTATCTGAGCAGGAGATGGCTGCTATCAGAGAAGTAATGGGTATGGCTGAAGGTGGTACTATACAGAATCCTTACCTACAGCAACAACAGATGTATAGGCAACCTTCACCACAGGCTATAGGAAACACCATTGGGTATTCAGGTGGTGGTCAGGTTCAAGGTTATCAAACAGGTAATCCAGTTACCTCAACTCCTGTTTCTTCTCAACCTGAAGCTCCCTCTTACGCACAAAATACTTTTAATCCTATGCAGTATGGTCTTGGATTTAGTTTTATGGGTGGTCAGCCACAACAAACAGGTACAACTCCTGGGGATACAACTGAAACACCAGTCTTAACTTTATACGGTCCTAACGGAGAAATAAGAACATTTAATCTACCTCTCAGTGAAGCTGATGCTGCAGAAGTAAAAAGACTTAAAGAAGAATTAGGGTATTCAGAAACAAAGGCTGTAACACCTACACCTACTCCAACAGGAAGTGATAGGGGTGAAAGAACTAAATTAGAAACAGATCCTTATTCTTGGATGAAGGATTATGATTACAAAAATTTAGATACTCTAAAAAATCAAACTATTACTAATTTAACCAAAGATCCTGTTCCTGGGGCTAGAGGTCTACTACAAAATATTCAAACTGCTGCTGAGTCTGCAGGACACATTATTGTTCTTGCAAATAATGGAGCATCTAAAGAAGAAGTAGACAGTATGGTTCAACAATACGAACAATTTATTAAAGATGCTAAATTAAATCTTGTACCAAAAGGTCTTTTGAATGGTGATAAATTTGCAAAAGATATTGCTGCAAAAAATAGAGATATAGCTTTATTTAAAAAATCTACTGATCCTTTTGGAAATCCAATATTTAAAGATGACAACGCCTTTAACAAGTTTATGCAAAAAGTTGCACCTGAAGGTATGACGTATGATCCTACTGAGGAAAGAACGGTAGCAGCTTTAGGTGAAGGAGATATATCTACAACTGCTAAAGGTGTCTACAAAAGAACAAAACCTGTATCTGAAACATTAAAAAGTTCACCTAGACCAGTAGCTAGACCTACTAGACCTGTAGATAAAACACCAATAGCAATACCAACTGGTAGAGAATCTGTTCCAGTTAGTAGTCTACCTGAAACTAGATCCCAACTGTCTGTTGCACCAAAAAGTGCAGAGGATGCTAGAAACGAAGCAAGAAAAGCTGCAGCAGCTAGACGTAAGAAAAAAGATAGAACAAGTAAAGCTGCAAAAGAATCTGCTAAAAAATCTTTGAAAAAAGCAGGTTTTAAACCTGGAACTTATAAAGGCGGTAGAGCCGAAGGTGGACTAATGAAAAAAGGCAACAAGTAAACAATAACGATAAGGCTACCCAGGAATGGTTCCTGGCCCCAACATAAAGGAGAACTTTAAATGCCTGAACTAACTGAAATGGAAAGACCAAAGACTGCAGGTTTTGTAGATCGTGGGTATAACCATACTAAGAAACAAAAGCAGATGGAGGCTGAAGAAGCTGAGATTGCTAAACTAGAAGCAGAGGCTCGTGGTGAAGAAGTTACTGAAAGTGAATCCAGTGGCAAAGATGCTGATGACACCCAAGTACAAGCCACAGACAATTCCAAACAAGAAGAAACCAAAGAGGAAACCGAAGCACAGGAAGACGATAGTAGCTTAAGTGCCGAAGAGAAATCTTTTAAGAAACGTTATGGCGATTTGCGTAGGCATATGTCAGACAAGGAAAAAGAGTGGAACGAAAGATTTGAAGCTCTAGAAAATAAAAGTAAACGTGAAGGTATTGTCCCTCCTAAGTCTGATGAAGACATAGAAAAGTGGGCAGAACAGTATCCAGACGTTGCAGGTATTGTTGAAACTATTGCTGCTAAGAAAGCACAGGAAATGTTCAACAAAGCTGAATCACGGTTACAAGAACTAGATGACGCTCACTCTGAAGCTCAAAGAGTAAAAGCAGAAAACATTATTCGTAGGTCTCACGAAGACTTTGACGAATTAAGACAAGCAGATCAGTTCCATGATTGGGCTGATGCACAACCTAAATGGGTTAAGGATGCACTCTATGAAAATATGGATGATCCTGCATCAGTAGTACGTGTAATTGATTTATATAAGATAGACAACGGTATGACTATATCAGCTAAGAAACAGTCTAAGAAGGCTGCAGCGTCTACTGTTGCTAAAGGTTCTCGAACTTCTATTGATGAAAAAGGTGTACAAGGCACTATTAAAGAGTCTGACGTATCTAGAATGTCATCTAAAGAGTTTGAAGAAAAGCAGGATCAAATAAACGAAGCGATGCGTAATGGCAAGTTTGTTTATGATATAACTGGTTCTGCAAGATAAATGGTTGACATATATTAAGTCAAGCATATAACTACCAGTATCTGACTTGAAGCCTCCGTAAGGACTACCTTCAAAGATACTTTTCTCTAAAGTCTAAACTACAAAGAACTACCTGTCTAAGTATAGGCCCAGTGGTATTCTGTTGCGCAACCGAATGCTTTCTGCACCCTAGAAAACGTACAGCCTCTTTCAGGTGTTTAAGCTTTATTCTCAAAGCCAAATATCATGGAGGATTTAATCATGGCTTTTACAACAGCAGGAGGATACGGTAACTTACCAAACGGTAACTTTTCCAGTATCATATACTCCAAAAAAGTACAGCTTGCTTTTCGCAAAGCAACTGTGTGCGGTGACATCACCAACTCTGATTATTTCGGAGAGATCAGCGCACAAGGAGATACGGTGAAAATTATCAAGGAACCTGAAATTTCTGTGTCGTCCTATGCTAGAGGCACAAACATCACAGCACAGGATCTTGATGATGAAGACTTTTCTCTAGTCGTAGATAAAGCGAACTACTATGCTTTTAAGATTGACGATATAGAGGAAGCGCACTCACACGTAAACTTTATGCAACTTGCAACAGATCGTGCAGCATACCGTTTAGCTGATCAGCATGACCAAGAAGTTCTTGGCTATCTATCAGGTTTTAAACAGTCTGCTTTACATTCTGACGCTGATACAGTTAATGACCAAACAAATGGTTCAAAAGCTGTAGCAACAGCAGGTTCAGACGAGTTGTTGACATCAATGAAACTACGCAAAGATTCATTTGGTAACATAACAACTGGTTCTGCAGGAGATCATTCAATTCCTATAGCAGCACGTTTACCAGGTGCAACAGCACTACCAACAGCAACTGCTTCACCTGCAATGGTTGTAGCACGAATGGCTCGTTTACTTGACCAACAACAAGTAGACAAACAAGGTCGTTGGCTTGTGGTAGATCCAGTATTCATGGAAATAATGGCAGACGAAGATTCACGTCTTTTAAATGCTGATTATGGTGAGTCTGGAGCACTACGTAATGGTTTGGTTCTTAATAACCTACACGGTTTTCGTGTGTACTCATCTTCCAACCTACCTTCAGTAGGTACAGGATCAGGTACAACAGGTTCTGCAAACCAGAATACTAACTATGGTGTGATCTGTGCAGGTCATGACTCAGCAGTAGCAACTGCAGAGCAGATCAGTAAGACTGAAACATATCGTGATCCTGACAGCTTTGCTGACATTGTTCGTGGTATGCATCTATATGGCAGAAAGATTCTTCGTCCAGAAGCAATCGTAACTGCTAAATACAACGCAGCGTAAGGGAGAAATAAATTATGGCATTAGGTGATAATACACTTCAAGCTGCAAGGGGAGCCAATGCTACCCCAGGCAGAAGCCCCTACATGGTTCAAACTGTTTTGAATTTAGCAACTGCTTTGTCTGACAAAGGTAGCGCACTAGCTGCTTCTGATGTCATTCCAGTGATTGCTGTCAAAAAAGGAACTATGATCCTTAACGCAGGTATTGAAGTAGATACTGCTTCTGATGGTTCTACATTTACTGTAGACCTTGGAATGGTAGACGCTGACGTATTTGTTGACGGATTTGACGGAACATCTGCTGCAGCAGTAGTTGCACAGAATCCTGCAGCCTATCAGCCTGTAATGGCAGTCGCAGATGACAACATTGACCTAACAATTGCTTCACTATCTGGTGGTGCAGTTACTACAGGTAAGATGCGTATCTGGGCGGTTTTGATGGACTGTACAGATCGGGGTAATGACGGTACTGCTCAAGAAGTAGATCGTGATACACTTGCTTAACTAACTTAAGGGGCTAGGAAACTGGCCCCTTTAACCTTATCTAAGGGATTTTTTAATGGCAACTTATATAACACTGGTTAATCAACTTTTAAGAAGATTAAACGAAGTTACGCTAGATATCACAGGTGATGGGTTTGATACAGTTCGTAACGTTCAGGCACTTTCTAAAGATGCTATTAATAACTCCATTAGAAATATAATACAAACAGGACAAGAGTTTCCTTTTCTTAAAACAACACAGACACAAACACTAGCAGCAGGGACAAGACAATATGATTTCCCTACTGATTATTCTAGTGCAGACTGGGAAACTTTTTATATTAAAAAATTAACGTCTGTTGATAACACCCCAATGCATTTGCCAACTATAACTTATGATGAATATATCCAAAGGTATAGACACTTTGATGACACAGGAAATCAAACAGGTATATCCGCACCTACACTTATCTATAAAACTAACGAAGAAAAATTTGGAGTTACTCCTATCCCTGATAATACATATCAAATAGAATACGTGTATTACTTTTTTCCTTCAGATCTATCTGATTTTAATGATATATGCTCTATACCAGATAGATTTAATCATGTAGTTATTGATGGAGCTATGATGTACATGATGAGATTTAGGTCTAACGAACAGAGTGCTGCAATGCATCAACAAAATTTTGAAGATGGTATAAAAATGATGCGAAGAGTTCTTGTAGATGATCAGTTAAGAGTACGATCAACTGTAGTTGATAGAATTAACTCTTCCAATCAAGTTTTAGGTAGAATAATGTAATGGCTGACAATCTAGCTTCCTTTAAAGTATTCTGTCAAGGTGGGCTAAATACTAGTAGAGATGTGTTATCTCAGGGTGAAAATCAACCTGGATCTGCTATTGCTCTTATCAATTATGAACCTGCTGTTACTGGTGGTTACAGAAAAATAAATGGATTTGCTAATAACTATGGTACAGTTACAGGAACAGGAAGTGTTCTTGGAGTTTGTGTAGCTAATGGTATTAACGATGGTATACTAGCTTGTCGTACACCCTCTAGTGGTAGTAACTACTTACACAAGTATATTAATAGTTCTACATCATGGGGAGAAATAACCTGTGATGTTATTGCAAATGATAGAGATGGTGTATGTGCATCTCAAACTCCAAGTGGTTCAGGTAACTTAACAATAAATGGTGCGTTAGCTTCTGGCGGTTCTGTAAACTTTACAACTGCTGCATCTGAACAACCTAGACAAGTTACCTTTTTTGGAACAGGTGATGAGTCAGGTAAAACTTTTACAATTACAGGTACGGATTTTTTAGGTGCGGCACAAACAGA
>Ga0181400_1000761_pt1 | contig 13932 bp, 20 predicted proteins | sample 23SPOviralmetaG_FD_130129 | JGI IMG/M metagenome (GOLD analysis project Ga0181400, IMG submission 130129) | Marine viral communities from the oligotrophic San Pedro Time Series (SPOT) site, San Pedro Channel, CA, USA - 23 SPOT_SRF_2011-06-22 | ecosystem: Environmental > Aquatic > Marine > Strait...
GTAGGTGTAGGAGACTTCTTAGACTTTTTTGCTGCCACTTTTAGCCCTTTTTTGTGCTGTTTTAGAAAGTTCTTTAAGATGAAAAAGTTTTTTACTAGACTTGTTATGTGTTGCACCAGAATGTAATGTACCATCACTCATTTTGTGCATTTTGCCTTTATATTCTTTTCCATCTCTAAAATAGTGAGCTACTCCCTTAGCCATTATGCTTTCCTCTTAGCTGGTTTTTTCATTGGCTTCTTAGCCATCATCTTCTTACCACCATAACTTTTATTCATGCCGTTTTTCATTGGTTTTTTCTTGCCTTTCATCATGCCGTACATAGACTTCTCCTTAGCTTAGTTTTAAAATAATAGTAACAAGTATTAATACAATAGAACCAAAACAACCAATTAATATAGTTTCTAGTCTTTTGATTTTAGAAAGTGTCTCAGCCCATCTTTCTGCACACACAGCTTCATGTGAAGTTAGTCGTATATCTAGTTCGTTTAATAACTCTTCTGTCTTCATCGTTTAAACACCTCCTGCACTAGAACCACTTATATCAATCCATGTCTGATTATCTTCATCCCAGTTATATATACCGCCATCAGTAGGCATAGCAGATGGTGCTATCCATGTAGCATCGGCAGTAGACATAGACCAACTGTTATATGGTTTAGGAGGCATAAATAAGTCTTGATCTACAAAGTAAGTATAACCTTTACCTGCATAGTTACCTCTCGTGTTTCCGTTGTAAGAAGTTTGTTTCCATGTTCCACCTAATACTTTCTCAAGGTGTGCTTGACCAATGTATTCTTTTTCAACACCGTTAACATCAGCAGTATCTTTGTTTTCTACTACAGTAACTCTTAATACCTCGTTTGCACTATTTAACTCTGCAAAGTGTGCCATCTTTTATGCTCCTATGTGTAATTCAATAATCAATTTAATGCACCAGCAATCTTTCCTTGCATTTCTAGTATTTTATTTTCTTGGTCTTTTGTCCAAATAGTATTTATAGAATCTTCAAACTCTTGTGCTTTACGTTGTGCATCTCTAACTTCATCCATAGAAGGGCATGGTCTTTCATCATCCCATCGTGTAAATGTAGAATTACTTATCTCCCACTTAGCACCTGGTCTTAACAACTCCATAGCACTATCAATCCCAGTAAGTCTATAAATTTTATCTTTTGGTTTTATTTCCAATTTACCTTCCTTTTTTAACTTACGAACCATGCCTAAATAATTTCCGTATGCACTCATAATCTCTCCTATGCGTTCATAGTTATTACAACAATTCCATCAGCTCCATTTCCACCATTTGTTCCTGATCCGCCTTTTCCAGCACCACCTCCACCAGAACCAGTAAAGGACGTTCCATTACTACCATTTCCAGTTACAGAACCATCTCCGCCCACAGAGGAACTTCCACCTGTTCCTGCTGAATCAGCTCCAAACGCACCGCCCCCTCCACCTGCTGAATAAACAACAGATGAACCAGTTATTGAAGATGCTGTTCCGTTACCTCCGTTTCCACCTGAATTTGTACCTGAAGCATCAGAACCCGCACTAGTAGAACCACCTCCACCGCCTCCACCATTTTGCCCACTATTAGCATCTCCTCCATCATTGCCTTGAGATGGAGTAGTTGAAGGCGTATTTCCACTACCACCTACTCTTCCGTTAGATGCCCCTCCACCAGACCCTCCGTTTTTCCCATTTGCTCCTGCGGTTCCTCCAATTCCATAACCTCCTGCACCACCTCCAGTAGAAGTAATTGTTGAAAACACAGAGTTATTTCCATCACCACCATAAGAACCACCACCAGTTCCTGTACCGCCTCCACCTACTGTAATTGTGTATTCTGTACCAGAAGTAACTGATAAAGATGTACCAGTTCTAAAACCTCCAGCACCACCTCCACCACCGCCACCGTTAGATGGTGTTCCTCCCCCTGACCCACCTCCTGCAACTACTAAATAGTCAACAGAAGATACTCCAACGGGGCATTTCCATTTTGTTGTGCCTCTAAATATTAGTGGTGAACTTGTCGGTACTGTGTATTTGATAATTACTATTCCAGAACCACCACTGCCTCCTACTGGACTAGCCGTATCAGAACCGCCTCCACCACCACCACCAGTGTTAGCTGTACCAGATGTTCCACTAGAATTAGTGCCTCCTGCACCACCGCCTCCATCGGCAGTACCGCCTCCACCACCTGCTTCACCTGCACCTCCACCACCTCCTGCATAACGAACAGTAGAACCAGTGATATCTGAATCTTCTCCAGCACCACCGTTACCTCCTGTTTCACCTGCTTGCGAGGGTACATCGCCTCCTACTGCACCTGCTCCACCACCGCCACCACCCATGTTAGCACCTCGACCGCCATTATTACCTTGGCTTGGTGTTGTGTTAGGTTGATTACCAGTCCCCCCATTATTATAATCTGTAGTGTGATCAGGATAACCACTTCCACCACCTCCACCGCCAGAACCTCCATCTTCTCCTACGGCATCTCCACTAGCACCATATCCACCACCTGCAGATGTAATACTACTAAATACAGAGTTAGTTCCACTATTATTTCCAGGTGATCCACCACCGCCTACTGTTATAGAATAGTCCGTTCCTGCGGTTACACTAAAACCAGTTCCAGTACGAAATCCTCCACCGCCGCCACCGCCACCTCTGTTTGTACCAGCACCACCACCTCCAGCAATTACAAGATAATCAACACTTGTAACGCCAGTAGGGCAAGTCCAAACAGTGTTACCTAAAAAACTTTCAATAACTATAACTTCACCTGCTCCTACAACCGCAGTAGAAAAATTAGAAAATAATAATTGATGTATTCCAGTCATTATGAAATATTCCCAGTAAGTACAGCTAAGTCTGCTGAATAACTAAACATGATACTAGCAACTCCATTTGCATCTAATGTATGCAAAGCAGTTGCTGCTAAATCACCTGCTTTGACTGCGTTAACAGCAGTACAAGCTAATGATGCTGTACATCCATTTACTGATATAATTGATACAATATCACCTACTGCAAATACTCCTGTAGGTACAGTTATGATTGCATTAGAAGCATTAACATTTATTTGATTACCTGCATCTCCTATGGCTAATGTATAATTACCTGATATGTTTTGACTTACAGGTATGTCTCTTAAATTACCATCTACATCAGATACTATTGTACCGCTTGTTATAGCTCCAGCAGCACTAACACTAACAGCAGCATCTATAGTTTTATGTGTAACAGTAGCTGTGCCTACCTCAGATACTAACGTAGAATCAGCACCTAATGGTAGTAACATTGTATTTGTAGCACTAAGAGAATGATCTTGTGCTTTTAACTTTTGACCATGTGTGTTAGCATGACAGTTTAACTGTATTTGTCCTTCTGCTGAAGAACCATCACCTTTTATCTCAAATACTTGTGTTGCAGGATCTACTACTAAATTACCTGATGTGTTTGTTAAGTCTGCATTTAAGTTTAATGATGCTGGATTTGTACCTACTTCTACAATAACATTACTACTATTCTTTGTATACAATCTTTTGTCAGCAGTATTAACTGCTAATTCTGCTCCTCCAACAGCACTAGTAATATCAGCGGTAGCTGGTACTCCTGATGAGTCTTTCTTTTTAGTTAAAATGGTTGTCATGAGTAAGTACCCCCTTCAATTGTACTTGATTCTGTTAGAACTGTGCTTCCTCCATCTTGTAGCACTCCTGTAAAGTTTGCCGTAGCAGCATCTAAAAAAGCTGTATCAGCATCATAACCTTGAACTGATACACCTATCATTGATTGTGTTAGTACATTACTGGCACTGTGTTGTAACACACCAGTAAAGTTTGCAGTAGCATCAGAATAACTAACACCTCCTCCTGTAACACCAGCAGAAGCTACTGATACACCAATATCAGCACTTGTTAGTACATTGCTACCACTTTCTTGTAATATTCCTGTAAAGTTTGCTGTAGCATCAGAATAACTAATTGTAGATTGTGCTGTAACAAATTCTACATCAGTTGCACCTGAGTTTACTGCAAGTACAAAAGTAGCATTACCAGAAAAATCAGGTAAGAGTGATGCTCTAGCAGAAGCTACAGTAGTCGCACTTGTACCGCCCTCACTAATAGCTAAAGGTAGTTGCTCAAATGTAGCAGTACCTGCACCGCCTGTACCTCTAAAAAAAGCCATAATTATTCCTTAACATAAAAAACCCTCCGAAGAGGGCTATAATGTTTACCAGTTTGGTCTTCCAACAAGGGCTGTAAACTCACCTGCTGCTAAGTCTATTGCACCACCTGTATTGTTATTTAATTGAAATGTAACTTCATTTGCAGCAGTAACATTAGCTGTTAAATCTAAGTCTGCTACATCTACACTAGAAGCTACACCTAATACCATATCACCTAAACCTACACCAGATACTGTAACAGCAGTAGCTTCTTCATTTCCATCATCTATTGAACCAAAATTAAATGTATCTTTGATTGCCCAGGTATCAGAAAAAGCTCCCTGAAACTGTCTGAGTTCTCCTCTTTTTACTGTAGCCATTATTCATCCTTATAAAGAAAAGGGTTGACTACTAGAGCCAACCCTGTTATTAAAATTAAGCTGGGACAACAAGTGCAACAGCAGATTTATCTCTTAGCTCACCAGTACCATATAAGGTATCAGCAGTTAAGAGTGTACCTAAATGCTCTTGCTTGTATTGTGTTTGAACACGAACACCAAGTTGCTCAACTAATACTCCAAACTCAGGATGGAATAACAAACATACTCTAGCACCACCAGAACCACTAGTTGTGTCTACATTGGTAGATACATATACTTTGATACCATATATGTCACCAATCTGACCATTTCTAATAGTGTTAGCATTACCAGCTTCACCTGTAAATGCTTGCTCTGTGAATCGTGATAGACCCATCATTACGTTTCTAGCCACAGGCGGGATAACAAAGTTACGATTATCCATAGGAACATCTTGGTCATCAAGACGCTGTATGGCTCTTCTAAACCCTGCATCACTAATAGCACTTTCATTGTTACTACCAGCTACATAAAATGTAGAACCATCTGCTCCTAGGAAGCCTTTGTCATAAGCAGCAGAACCTCCTCCTGACTGAGCCTGTCTACCTAAAGATAATACATCTGTATCTACTCTAGTAGCTAACGCATAACCAGCATCATCTGTGTAGAAACGTCTTAGTGAACTTAATGCCTGTACTTCAGCAAAGTCTTCAATCAAGCGACTATACTCATAGTGTTGGTTAATTGTTACAGTTTTTTCTGAACCAGACTCTTGAATAAGAGTAACTTCTGTTTCAGCAGCCTTAGTTGAAGCTGAACCACGAGCAGGAGCAGGAAAGTGAACTACATCACCTTTCTTACCCTTCATGTTCATTGTTTTAATTAAGTTAGCAGCTACAAGATTCTTCTTGTAACCAGCGATAATTTCATCCGACCAAATCTCAGGTATAAAACCTGCGGTATTGACTTCTGATTGTACTACATGATTAGTACCTAAACCCATTTTAAAATTCCTTTTCTAAAATATCATCCTCTGACTCTTCCTTCTCTGTGCGCTCTTACAATTTCTGGCAACATAGATTCGTACTTGTCAGGATCACTGTTAATAAGATTTCGTATATCAGAACGTCTAAAGATTTTCTTTGATGGTGCTTCTCCGCTACCGCTTGCTACAGTTGTAGTAGCACTCTTGATGTCTTGTGACCTAGCTTGTTTCTCCATCTCTACAGTTTTACTACCTACCTGTCTCTTTTCTTTCCATGTAGAAATAAGCTCGTCAGCAGCATCATAATCATACCTACGATCAGCCCTCATAAATAACTCTGCTCTTACTTTAGAATTATTTACCCAGTCCTGAAACCCTTGATCTTTTACTACATCAGTAAAGTCTGGATGTTTTTCTTTCAGTGATGAAAGAGCTTTAGACCTCTGCATCTCTTGGGTTAACTGTTCTGCTTGTCTAATCTTAGGGTGATTTTGTATTGCCTTGTCTACAGCCTGTTTAGGGTTAGCAAAAAAATCATCATCATTAGATTCTTCTGGTTCTGCTTGCTTTGTTTGTGGTTGACTTTGAACATAAGAATTAGCAACCCTACGAAGTTCTCCTAACTCTGTACCTTGTCTGCCTATTAACTTCTCAGCTTGTTGGTGCATAGATATAACTTCTTGAAGAGTTTTCTCCTTATACTTCTCAGGAATCTCTACTTCTGTTTTAACTTCTTCAGCTTTTACTTCTTCTTGCTGTGGTTCTTCTTTCTTATCTTCTGTTTCTTCTACAAACTCAGCCACTATTACTCTCCTGTGTCAGTTGACATTTTAGGAAAGACACTTTGAATGGGGGTCTAACCTTGTCCCATACTACTATACTCTTGACCTATACCCACTTTTCTTTCATACTTCATATGACTCTCTCTACGTCTAACCCACGCATCTGATGCAGTGGGGAAGTCACCTGAACAACCATCTAGGTCTATTCTTGGTTTGCTGATTATGCGTTTAGCTTCAGCATTACAAGATGGGCAGTTAGTTGTTTTTACTGAATCATCAATGTATTTCTCAAATACATAATTATTTTTACATTGAAACTCAAATATTCTTTTAGTCATTATGTGTTCACATACATTAAGTCTTCATTAGGGTGTGCTTCTTCTTCTGCACATAAATCTTCATATACCTTTTCAGACATATCTTTTAACCCTAACATATACTTTAGTATATCTACCTGTCCTTTAGCAAAATGAAAATCTTCACTAGTTTCACAGTTCTGAACACTTTTGTATTCATCATACATTTTTTGTAAATCTTCCATCAAGTCTTTCCAACCTGATGAAGACATCATTGAAAAACGGTTATCATAGTAATTTAATATTTTTTTATCCATTGGCACGTTTTTTGCTTTATTATTGCGTGATTATAGCACACTTTTTTGTAAAAATCAAGTATTTCTTGAAGATTGTAGTTGTAATTCTGCAATTCTAGCTTTTGTGTCTATATCTTTCTCTTTTAAAGCCACATTTGCTAGTTTTATACGTCTTTCAAACTCTTTTGAAGGGTCATTTGCATCTCCAAGGTGCTTAGAAGCACTAGCAGCTATCTTAGCTTGTGTTTCTACTGGTTTTAACTGTGTTTCTACCGCTTCTCCTTGTGCTTTAGCCTGTTTTAGCTGTACATCAGCCTGTAAATCTGCTAATTCTAGCTGTGCTTTTTGTAATTCTAGCTGTGCAGCAGCTTGTTGTGACTGTGCTTCCTGTGGATTAGGTTGCATCATCTGCTGTAGCTGTTGTATAAGCTGTTCTCTGTTGTTTAAACTAGAATTTTCTATGATTGCAGATAGAACTAATGGTACAATTGGTGATTCTGCACCTAGTGTTTTCAGTAAATTCATAAACTGCATCTGCTCATGCTCTCTAGCTATGATACCAAGATTACTAGAAGGAATAAAAATAAAGTCTTGTGCAGGATACTTCTCAGGTTCAAACTGCATAAACCTATGTGCAGACTTAGTTATGAATGGAATTAAGAACTGCTCTTGAAAGTTTATTAATGTTCTCTTGTTTTTCTTTATGATTGATGATAATGCTACAGATAATCCTGCTCCTTCAGCAGTAGTCATTGCTTGTAATGATGAACTATCTATTGTTCCTGTAGCCATTAGTAGCATATTCATAAAAGAAGTAGCAGTATTGATGTTAGAGCCATCTACTGAACCTATCTTGAATGGATATAATATCTCTGCTGGATTACCATTAGTAAGGATAGTCTTACCAGGTTTTACTTCAAACCTAGCACCTCTAGGTAGTCTGGTAGCATCCATAGCCATCATAGGTACTGTAGCTAGTGCTACGCTGTCAAGGTGTGAACGCACTTGAGCATCAATAGCCTTTTGCATATTGTAGCCCTTCTCAGCAATACCACGACCCCAGAAACGATTAGGAACACTATCATTTTGAAAAGAAACAATAGGTCTATCTTTCATCATGTATGGTGACTCTTCTGCTTTGAGTAAATACTGCTCATTAGCTATAACTACTATTCCTTCTACAAGGTCACTAAAGTCTGCTGCTTGAGTACCATACTCATCTGCTTGTTTGTTGAATACTTCTTCATACTTTTCTGAATCATCTTGATTCTCTATCATATACTTTGGTATGAGTCCATAGTATCTTAACAACTTAACTCTGTTCTCTTGATAATCAGATACTTCTTGTGATGGTTCTAAATCAGTCTCTATAGCATATTGAGATAGGTCTGAGACCGTCTCATAGACTCCTGACTCCATTGCTGCTACTACAGAGTGGATAGATACCAGTTCTTCAATAGCACAGCCTAGAGCCTCCTGTACGTTGCTTGCAGAGGGGTCTATCAAAAAATTGTATGGTGTAACTGGTTTGAGTCCAACACAGAACCTTGTTTTCTCTTGTACTCCTACTGCTGTAATACCCATCTCTACTACTGGTTGCATAGCTGGTATTAGTTCTTTTTTCTCATATACAGTAATCTCACCAATACCGTTACCATAGATTGCAGATAGTAAGATAATATCAGAGATTGACTTTCTTACGTTACCCTTCTTAAAGTCTTCTATCATCTGATTACGAATCATCTGAATATCAATTTTCTGTGGATCAAAACCATCATCAGTAATATCAAAGAACTTCTCTCCTCTACCAAACACAGCCTCTTCTATCTCTGCTGTGTGTGACTCTATCGCTTGTTGCAGTGCAGGAGTGATTATTCTGGCTCTTTCAGAATCTCTGGTTTTGTCTGCTGGGTCAAAGATACCTCTAAACAATCTTTCATACTCTTGCCACTTGTCCAGATAGTTTGTATCTCTGTGTACTTTCCATTGGTCACATTGACCTAGTACCCATGATACAAGAGGATTTACTGTTTTACTGTCATCATACATATTGTTTTCCTTTTAGGGTGGTACACATAACGGTATACTACTTAGTAGCCTGTTATCATGTCTAGTGGTTCATATTCTTCTTCTTCATAGTATGTAGTATATTCTGGTATCTGTACCTGTGTGATATACGACAAAGCATCTATTAAATCATCATGCACTTGTGGGTTAGGAAACTGTAACAACTGATCTAAGAACTCTTTGTTCCATTCTCCTTTATTCAGAGTAATCTTACCATGCTCAAACCTACCCTGTAATGCCCATGTAATTCTATCAATCTTTTTCTTGTTTCCATGAGTTACATCTTCTACTCTGAAATATGTGTTGTATTGACGCATCATATCTGACAAGTAACCCATTACTGCATTTTTACCAATACCTTTTTCTATTCCTACGCACAAAGGCTGAAAGTCCGTTACTGCTTGAAATATCTTAGAAGCAGTCTTTTTAATATCCCAGCGACCATGTTCTATACTATGAACCCACCATCTATCTTCATCTACTTTTACTATTGCTATAGCGGTTTGGTCTAGTCTTTTCTTCCTAGCAGTGTTAGCATGAGCTACATCAGAGAATCCTGCAATATCACAAGCTATATACCATCTACCTCTTTCTGGTTCTTGTTCATCATACTGTATCCAGTCTTCTTTGAATAAACCACCACTAGCAGCTTCAAAAGAAGCCATAAACTCTTGTCTAAAAGCAAAGCTAGACATTGACTTCCTAGCTGCTTCTATCTCTTTTGGGTCTAGTAAATCATTATCAAAAGAATTAAAATGCCATGCTTTGAACTCTGAATCACCGCTATCGTTAGCGTAGTTAAAGAGGTCAAAGAAATGGTTTCTACCGTAAGGTGTGCCTATAAACAACGCAGAGCCTTTCTGGTCAGCTAGAGCAGGTCTGATAATAGTTTCCCATACCTCTGACTTCATAGAGCCATACTCGTCCATTACAACAAACTTTAGAGATACTCCACGCATTGTCTCTGGTCTATCTGCACCCTTCAATGATATTGTAGTACCATTGATGAGTTTAATCTGTAGATTATTAATATGACTAGAATCTACTACTGGGTGTCCTAACTCAAGAAGAGTAGACCACATTACATCTCTAGCCTGTCCCTGAGTGTTGGCTATGTACCAGACATGACCTTTCTCAGTTTGAAGAGCATTAATAATTAATAACCATGCTGCTAGTCTGGATTTACCAGTTCTTCTACCAGCTACTACTACTTTGAATCTAGTGGTATCATTCCATACCTTTTGTTGCCATGATAGTAACTTTACATCAAGCTCCATCAGAATCCTCTATTACTATAGGTTTTGGTTCTGCTGCTGATGATATGTTGATTGTTATTCCTTTGTTTAGTTGTCTGTCTTTTTCAAATATAGAAGTAGGTAATGCTCTATCCATTAGTAGCTTTAGTGCTGCCATCTGATGTGGGTGTTCATCAGTCATGGCTATGTCTATTGTTTTCTTGAGAACCCTGTCACCATTGGTAATGAGCATCCTAGCCATAAGTTCTCTAATCTTTTGTGTTTCTTCTCGTTTTGAGACAAGAGAACTCTTCTTTCTCTTTGTTTTAAGAGCAACATACTCCATTTCCTTCTTAGAGGGTCTGCCAGGTCTTCTCTTTACTTTAGTGCCTACTGGTGTGAGAGTCTTGGCTTTAGTAGCGTATGTTCTTTTCTTCTCTTGTTCTATTGAGCTTTGAGTAGAGTCTTGCAACTCATTCTCAATATTCTTAGAGTGTTCGATATCCATTGATTTTCCTATACCTACAATATAGATCAATGCAGTTTTCTTTGTTGAAACTTAGAAGTAAAACCAACAATAGATAACTTGTTGTTGTTTTCCTTTTAAGCTAACTCCTAGTTTCTTTGAAATAACTTCTCAAACTACATAGTCTTTTAAAAGCATAATTTTAACATATTTTCTTTAATCTGTCAATTACTTTTTTTTGTAGCGGTGTGGGTTCAGCATTATTACAACAAAAAGCTACACCCCCTCCCCCCCATAGAGCAAATTGGCACGATTATTGCTATAGCAAAAACTATACCAGAAACTATGTAGGGTTATTATGACTAAGTTGGCATGGTTTTTGCACAGGATTGGTGCAGTTTTTATGAATATGTCTGTTTTGTACCACATAGCTACATAATAAATAATTACTATGAACTCAGATACACCAATAGTTTATACCAATTACATATAGATTATACTTTAGTATCAGTTAGTTACTTGATAGTTTACACCTATTAAAACACAACATTTGATAGCAATAAAATATTGTACATTTGAGTTAATGTAACGATAATAAACACTGTAATTCATAATTAATTTAGGAGATTTAGATGATTAATACTTTATGTAATTTTTTGTTGTATTTGTTTATGTTATTTGTTATTCTGTCAACTGGTATTATATTTTAAGGAGGATGTTATGAAATTTAGAAACCTATTTAAGTATGCTTCTTTAGCTCTGTTGTGGGGTTTATGGGGTATCTGGACAGGAACTGTGATGGAAAGCATAGTCACAGCTTACTATATGTTAGACTTAAAACCTATTGATTGGGCTGTAGGTATGTTTGTTAGTGGTTTAATAATGTCTGCTGGTATTTCTTTAATACTTATGTACTCTTTCAGCAAAGGAGAAAACAATGCGGTGTAAAAGTTGCAATGACATATTATCTGAGAGTGAAGACTCTTTAACTGGTTCTAACACTCAAGAAAGGGTACAACTTTGTGTAAACTGTTTACCTCTGCCTGATGTTGGAGATACATTCGGATATGCCTCTGAAATGTTAGATATAAACGACAATATAACATTATTGGATAATTAATTGAAAATAGTATTGCTATTTACTAAAAAATATGCTATTTTTATGACTTTGTAGTTTCTCTGATGTTAGACTCAAAGGTAATTGTTTATAATTATTATCTCTTAGCTTTCATCTAAGAAACTATGTAGTTCTCACTGAGGAAAAACTATGGTAAAACAGAGAAGAAAACATCTAAGAAATATTAGCTGTTCAGAAATTAAGGACTGTCCTACTCCTGGCACTAAGAACGTAGCTGTCCTTCAAAAAGTTAATGGAGACATTCAGGCATGGTGCCACAAGTGTAAAAAGTATTTACCCTCTGACAGCCTCTCAGAAGAGCCTCACAAGCCTTCTACTGCTGAGGTAGTGGCTATGATGCCTAAATACAGAAAAGACGCTGACAAGCCTGTATTCGTCTCTGAGGGCATACCAGAGAGAAACATCAAACAAACCACACTTGATAAGTTTAATGTTAAAGTTACTGACAAGGGTGAGCATTGGTATCCTTATGGAGAGGATACATACAAGATCAGAGGTGTAAATAAGAACTTTCGGTGGAGTGGTGGAGGTGACAAGTCACCTCTCTTTGGTATGGATGCGTACCCAGCAGGCTCTGCTAAGTACATAACTGTGTGTGAAGGGGAGGCTGATGCTTTAGCAGCAGCACAAATGCTTGACTCAAGTGGACTAAGTAGATCACCAGTAGTTTCAGTTCCTAATGGAGCTGGGTCAGCCTTAGCGTCTTGTAAAGAAGCATTTGAGTATTTAAACTCTTTTAGTCAAGGCATTGTGTTTGCATTTGATAATGATAAGCCTGGTCAGGATGCTGTGTTAGAGTGTTGTGACCTATTTCCGCACAAGTCTAAAGTGATGCGTATGAGAAAGCCCTACAAGGATGCTTGTGATTACTTGAAAGATAATCAGGTCAAGTCTTTTAACTCCGATTGGTGGTCATCTCAGGCTTTTGTGCCTGATGGAGTGGTTAAAGGCAGTGATTTAAAGTCTTTAGTGATGGAACCTTTAGAGAAGTCTATAGCTTTGTATCCTTTTCCAGGTATCAATGATATGACTGGAGGGATTAGGAATGAGATGTGTGTGATAACTGCTGGAACAGGGTTAGGTAAGTCTCAGTTTCTTAGAGAGATTGTCTATAAGTTATTAAAAACTACAGAAGAGTCTATTGGGTGTTTGTTTCTGGAAGAAAGTGTAAAAACAAGTGGTCTTTCCATTATGTCGCTTGATAGTCACAAGAGACTTCATCTGAATGAAGTAGAAGCCACTGATGAAGAGAAGAAACTAGCTTTTGATGCAACACTGGGAACAGGCAGATTATTTTTCTATGATTCTTTTGGTAGCACCAGCATTGATAACATAATTAATAGAATCAGATTTATGGTGCATGGCATGGGATGTAAATTTATTTTTTTAGACCACATATCAATAGTGGTATCAGACCAGAGCCACACTGACGAGAGAAAAGCACTTGATGAAATTTGTACAAGACTTAGAATGTTAGTTGAGGAGATGAATATCAGTTTATTTGCTGTGTCACACCTAAGAAGACCTAGTGGTATAGGACACGAGGAAGCTGCTGCAACTAAAGTTTCAGACCTTAGAGGTAGCGGAGCTATTGCCCAGCTTGCTGACACGATTTTGGGGTTGGAACGCAACAGTCAAGCCAAAGACCTTAATGAAAGACACACAACCAAAGTCAGAGTGCTAAAAAATAGATATTCAGGCTTGACAGGTTTATGTTCTTCATTATATTATGACAGAAACACTGGTCGTATGAATGAAGTATTTGAAGAAGATTTAGAGGAGCCTAAGTGATGGATGATTATGAAGAAATTGATTTAGATGATTATGAACAACATGAAGAAAGTCTACGAGAAATAGAAAGGATCGTTTAAACGATGAGCCACGAAGTCAATGAACAGTTAATCGAGAAAGTTTATCATGAGACACTTGAAATGAGTGTAGACGCCTTTGCAGATGAGTTAATGAAACTTGGCTATACCTATGTTTTGAATGACTTGATTAAAAAGGTAGCTGCAAACAAGTATGAAAATTTACCAGAGGGAGATCACAGTAATGGATGACTTTCAAATTAAACTAGAATTATCAAAACTAGAAAATCAAATTCAGGAGTTGGAAAACAAACAAAA
>Ga0181400_1000765_pt1 | contig 13894 bp, 14 predicted proteins | sample 23SPOviralmetaG_FD_130129 | JGI IMG/M metagenome (GOLD analysis project Ga0181400, IMG submission 130129) | Marine viral communities from the oligotrophic San Pedro Time Series (SPOT) site, San Pedro Channel, CA, USA - 23 SPOT_SRF_2011-06-22 | ecosystem: Environmental > Aquatic > Marine > Strait...
GAGAACATATAAAGATGATAAGATTAAATTATCTGGAAGCAGAGATGTAAAATCATCTATAAGAAAGCAGGAATTAATTCGTTCGATAAGAAAACCTATTGATTATTCTAGCATGGATAGTAAATCATCTACTAAGAGATTACAACCATTACCGATAAGAAAGAAATCTAAATCTTCAATATTGAATATTCCGAAAAAGATTTCAAAAGTTCCAGAAAGAAGTAATTATTTGACTGGAACATTTGACAGAAAGAAGGAATGTCGCGACAGACATGATATTAATAAGAAATTTATATTAGGATGGGATATTAGAGGAGATAATGGAAAATATTATTGGTTAAAATATTCATCATTAATATATAAATATGGTAGTAGTAAAATTGATAATTTAAGGATTGGTATAACAAGGATTAAATTCAAAGTAAAGACTAATAATTCATACAATCCATTATATGAAAAATGGCATTATTGTGATGATGTTAGTATTATCGAGAATTAATAATTGAACGTATCTAAGTAATAATTTTATAAAAAAATGATTTTAATAATTATAATAAATAGAAATAATAGTATAAAGCACATTTCGCACATACAAGATTACAATTATCATATTCTAAATGGCATTCAAACGTCAAAGAGAAGAGGGTAATGAGAATATTGTAAGTGAAAGAGAATATCAGAGATTTATTCGTTCAGATGATATAATAATAAGTTCAAGGAGTACTGGTGAAATAAAGAGATGTAAATTATCAGGAAACAAGGATTTACTCAAAACGAAAGAGGAGAATTTACATGTCTTAATATGTAAATATTCAGGAGAATCATCCAAAAATGAATATATAAAGATTGGTTATTCGAAGAATTTATATGAAGCGATTTATCAATTAGCATATAAAGAAGAGGATATGATTGAAATTGAGATTTTGAAGGTATATCTATATCCTGAATACGCTAAAAAATACTATAAGGATTCTGAAAGGATAAAAATATCAAAGTTGGATATGTTTAAGATATTTGAAAACAAATTATCGAAAAGATATAGGGTTCGAAACAAGGATGCTATATTGAGACATTTTGACAATATATTTGAATATTTCAACAAGAAACAGGAGAGGTATAATGAAAAAGCGAAAGAGGATTATTTTGTAATGATGAATAAAATTCCAGAATTGAGAAAACCAGATACTAGTGTTGTTGAAACTAATCCTAGAAAGAGAACAAAAATGGATTTGAAGATGATTGAGGTTACTACAAAAGTAGAAAACCTCATTGATTTAACGAGAGACATGAGTTCAAAAGTCGAAGGAGTAATAGAGGAGACAAGACAAATATTTGAAGAAAATAAACATTCAAAAGAAAGATATCAATCAATAATTGATTTAACTGAAAGTAATACTGAGAAAATTAAATCAAACACATACAATATTAATGATTTGAAATTTAAAGTAAACGCATTATTCAGAATTATTGATCGAATGTAATAAATTCATTATACAAATAATAAATATATTTTATAATATTCCATAATAGTTTTATAATATTTAATTTTTTTTAGTAGTTTTTCTTTTTTTAGTAGAAGTTTTTCTTTTAATAGTAGATTTTTTCTTAGTGGTAGTTTTTTTCTTAGTAGTAGTTTTTCTTTTTTTAGTTCTTCCTCCTCCATACATTTGTACTGGAACAAAAGGTTTAGCACTAGATTTTAGTTTAATTTTAGGTTTAGGTGTAGAATTATTATTTGAACTAATATTAGATATTTCATTTGAATTAATACTAGATCTATTATTTGAAGTAATACTAGATTCATTATTTGAATTAATATTAGATTTAGGTTTAGATTTAGAATTAGATTTAGATTTAGGTTTACGTTTAGATTTAGATTTTTTACGTGATTTTTTAGTTTTAACATCTTGACTATATTTGCTAAAAGATTTATTATTTCTAATAATACTATCAACATATTTTTGAAAGAATTCTTTTCTTCCTTTTTTAGTAAAATATTTACTATTTCGAAAAGTATTATTTACACCTCTAAAAGTAGCTAATCCTAATAATATATCTATTTTTTTTATTGTTAAACCTTTTTTTTTTTTATCGACATTTAATAAAACATTAAGTAATAATTTTTTCGTATCATCTTCATCTTTTTCATACATCATAAGTTCAAGAAGTCTATTATGGACTAACATACCAAGAGATTGAGAAAAGGTACGAATACCTAGTTTATAATCAATTGAATTAGGAGAAAGACTTTTTAATGAATTGAATACTATAAGAGCTTGATAATCATTAATTTTTTTCAATAAAACATCAGTTTCAGTTTTAATTAATTTTTGCAATTTTTTATTTCTAATATCATTAACATCTTCATGAATAGATTTACTCATTTATAATATAATAAAGAAAAAAATTAATTAGTAATTAAATTAAAAATAAATACTCATTTGATTATTAGAATGATTAAACCCTAATTTTTTATAGAAAGGTAAAACGGTATCAGAACAGTTAAGAATAATTTTATAACAATTATAATCTTTAGCGAAGTCAATACAGAATTGAATTAATTTTCTACCTAATTTTTTATTTCTATATCCTTTTTTTACAACAAGATCTTCAATATGTCCTACTTTTTTAAAGTTATGAATAATTTTTTGTTCGATAAGTAAAGTAATAGAACCAATAATTTTAGAATTATGTTCAATAACGAATATATAATGGAAAGGATTATTAATAATATCTTTAAGATTTGAACGAAATATTTTAAAATGAGTAGAACCAACAGGACTTAATTCAGATAGAAGTTCAAGATAATTTTTATAAAAGTCATTAATTTCAATATTTCTAATATCAAACATAATATATATAATATTATTTTTTAGGTATATACTTCCAATATTTAGGATTATTTAACCATTTTTTAATTAAATTGAATATAAATTTCATTAAAATAAATAATAGATAATATTTTAAATAATATTATGGGGTCGCTGGTCGCTAGCTGCGGATTTTATAAGATTAAAATATTATATAATATAAACTATATGAAAAAATATAAAATTGATAATCATAATTTATTAATATTAAATTTAGAAGAATTTATAAAATCAGGTTATATGTTTGATGCAATGAAATTATTAAAAAAAAAATATAATGGTATTAAATATTCTGATATAATACAATTATCGAATAAAGAGAATTATAAATATATTATAATCACAAATAATAAGAGATTAGTTAGTTTTACATATAATATATACAGTAATGATTTACATATTATAAGATATGTATTAAATATTAATAAGGATATATTAAAAAAAATAATAAAAAAATTAGGAAAGGTATATAAACATATAATGATATCACTTAGAAAAACGGATAAGAAATTAATAAATATATTATTAGAACTTAAATTTCATGAATGGAGAAGTATGAAAGAATATAATGGTAAAAATTTAGATAAGGGATATAAAAAGATAGTATTATTTAATTGGTCAAATCCAGATAATAAATAATTATAAAACATTTAAGGAATAAATACAATATTTTATAAATGAAGATAGGAATAATAGGAAAGATATGTTCAGGTAAGACGACATTAGCGGAGAGATTAATAAATTATTATAAACATCTTAATTTGAAGAGGAGATCATTTTCAGGAGGTGTATATCATATAGCTAAAACGATATTTGGAATGGTTGATAAAGACAGGAAGTTATTACAGAGTATAGGAACAAAGATGAGAGAAATAGACGAAGACATATGGATAAAGAACACAAATATGGATGGAAATGTAATAATAGATGATATAAGATATGAAAATGAGTTAAATTATTTAATAAAAGAGGGATTTATAATAATACATATAAAGATAGATAAGTTAAAACAGATAGATAGAATAATAAAAACATATCCGAATAGTTATAAAGAGCATTTAGAGAGATTAGAACATGAATCGGAGAGATTAGAAGTAGATAAAACGAAAGTAGATTTAGAATTAGATAGTGAATATAATTTTAATGAAATTATATGGTATATAAATAAAAATATATAAAAATGATTTAAAAATTATTAATATAATAATTTAGTAAATTTTTTTTATAAAAAGAATAATTTAGTAATTTTTAATAACTAAGTGAATAGTATTGATATTATCACCAATTCTATTAGAATGTAATTTAAATCTATATTTTTTATGATATTCATCAACAATATAATCTTTATAAAGGTCTGCTATAAAATCAGTTTTACCGATAATCATCAAACATTTAATGTTAGTATTTTTAAAATATTCGAATAATTTAAGATGTTCATCTTTACCAAATTTACAATAACCATAATCGGTAAATTTACTATCATAAGGTGGGTCTAAGAACATAAAATTATGTTCATCATTAAAATTTTCAAAGATATAAGAGAAATCTTTACATTCAACAATAGTATTATGTAATAATTTATTATAATTATTATTTTTAAGAATTTCAAAATTGTATGTTTTATATCTACCAAAAGGGATATTAAATTTACCTTTTTTATTATATCTTAACATACCTCTATAGCAAGTTTTTCTTTGATAGAAAAATCTTTTAGCATTATCAACATAATCATTAATAACCATATTATCACGAATTTCATAATATGTTTCAGGATCATTATTATTATCTTTCATAAATTGATAAATTTCTTCATTTTTATTATTTTTAATAGCTTTATACAAGTCAATTAATTCTTTATGAACATCAGTAATAACAGCTTTTTTAGGATTAAGATGAAAGAATAAAGAACCACCACCGATAAAAGGTTCTAAATACAAATTATAATCTTCAGGAACATATTGAATAAATCTTTTAATTTCATCTTTTTTTCCACCACTCCATTTAACTAAAGGTAATAAACTCATTATTATATAAATGATATAGTATAGTATTATATTATATTTTTAAATATATAAATTGAAGTATAAAGAAATATAAATCATTTTTATAATTTTTAATATAAATTATAAATATTTAATATATATTTTCAGACTAATAAATATTTTAAATCATCTTTATTACATATACTATTCAATAATTTACGTAAATAATTTATATCATTTCTATTTTTTTCAATATTATTTTTAATTAATTCAATAATATCATTTGTATAATATTTACTAACATTAAATTGATTATATATATCATTAATAACTTTTTCAATTTCAACATTAGCATTTGGATTATGTCTTAAAATAAATTGTCTGACATAAATATTCATACTACAGTAACTTTCATTTTCATTTTCATTTTCAGTTTCAGTCTCACTTTCGTTTTCACTTTCACTTTCAATTTCAGCATCAAGTTTATATTTTTTATTTAAAATATATTTTCTCCAAACTTTTTGTATTAAAATAGAAAATTTAGTGTAAAATTGTATTTTAATAAAATTTAATTTTGCGATATATTTTCTACAAACTTTTTGTATCAATATAGAATATTTATTTTGTTTAATATTCATATATAATTCTTTAAATTTATCATCAACAATATCATGATTTTCTATAAATTTATCAATAATAAAAATAGATTTGTTAAGTAATTTATTAATAATATCTTTTAAATTTTCTAAATCATTATTTGAAAATAAATTTTTAATTATATCTAATAAATTATCATAAGAATATTTATTAAAATCTTCAATTTGGGAATATTCTGGTTCATCATTTATTATTATATTTTGATCTAAACTATCATTATTTGATGAATTTGTTGAAACATTTTTATCTACATGACTTCTACATTTTCTTCCTAATATAGCAGTATTACCATTATATATATTAAAGTAAAAATAACAATTTTTTAAACTTCTATTACAAGCACATTTATGATTATCAGTATCATAATGGACCTTTTTTAAAGGTATCCATTGTTCTTTATAGTCAATATAATTAACAGATAATTCAGCAAGATTATATAATAATTTATAGTCCATAATTAATATAATTAAACTAGTATAAGACTTATAAATATAATATAAAAAATCAATTTTTATTTTAAATATAAAAAATGATTTTATATTATTAATACTATTATAATATTAGTAATAAACATAAAACTCAACAATGTCATCAATCGTAATTGATTTAGAGACGTCTGGACTTCCAAAGAGGAATGGATATGAATATTATTCACCACGTCTAACGGAACATTATGATAATTCAAGAATTATTGAAATAGCGTATGCTATTATAGATAATAAAACGTATATATTAGAAAAATGTGATTCCTTAATAATACCGAATGGTTTTAAGATTGAAAACACAGAATTTCATGGAATAACTGAGAAGATGTGTAAAGAGGATGGAGTTCCAATTGAAGTAATATTAAATGAATTGAAAGATAATATTGAGAAGTATAATGTGAATGAGATTATATCACACAATGTTAAATTTGATGCGAACATTTTAATATCTGAATGTTATAGATATAATAAATCATTAGCAAAGAGATTATATAAATGTAATAAGATATGTACAATGGAGAATGGAAGTCTTTTTATGGGAGTAAGAAAATGGCCAAGATTGGAAGAATTATATGAATACATTTTCAAAAAGAAGATTAAACAAACGCATCGAGCATTAAGTGATATGGAGTATTGTTTAGAATGTTATGTAAAGATGAAAAAAAGTTTTACATAATATGAAAAAAATATTATTAATTAATTAATTAATTAACAAATATAAAATTTATTACAATTTTTATAATATTTTTTAGAGATAATTTTAAATGTAATAAGTTATTTTAATATGATACCAATTGGATTATTATTATTTCACATATATATATATATATTTTTTTTGAATCATTAATAATGGAAACAACTAATAATGAAGGATCATATTTAAATTTATATTTTTGTTATATAAAAATTGCATTATACATAAAATTTGTAATATTGAATTATATACAAAACAAAGAAATATTTGATATTTAGATTATATAATATATTAATTATGAAAATATTTTATATAATATTATAAAATGAAAAAGAACGAAAATAATTAAGAAAAAAATATAGATATTCTTTTTAGGAATTGGTATAAAATAAATTAATATTATTTAAATTTTTTTGGCGGAGTATTAATATATTTTTTAAATATTTTAGTATTTACAAGACCTGGTTTTAATAAAGGTAATATTAATAATTTTTCTTTTTTAGTCATATATGAACCTCTAATACTTGCTAATAATGTTGCTATTTTTTGTTTACTAGATCCTTTATATGAAATATTATATTTTATTGCTAATTTTTGTAAATCTTTTAGAGAAATTTTATTAGATTTAATTTTTTTATTATATTTAATTTTTTTAGTAGATTTAATTTTTAAAAATTTTAAAATTTTATTAAACATTATATTATGTTATATATATTATAATAAGAATATAAAGATATTTTCATGATTAAAAATAATATATATATGAATATATTATATGAAATTAAATATTTTATTAAATAAAACGGTTAATAAAATAAAAAATAAAAAAATAATAACTATATCAGAAACAAATCATTTTTCATACACGAGTCATACGATTCATTATAAATTATTAAAAAAGATACATAAAAATAATATAATAAATTGTTTTACATCTGAAAGATTAGGTTTAATAGATGCATTTTTAATGAATAAATGGTTATTAGGTGAAATAAAATGTTCTTTAAAATATTTATATACTGCTTTACCATTTGGTGGTTTAGGAACATATCGTTGGATGAAATATTTTAAAAAAACAAAGATAAAATATTTTTTAGTTGGTTGTGAATTAGATGATATTAAAAATATAAATTATAAAGATAGAACAATAAAATTATTAAAAAGTGTTTCATCAGATAATTTAAAAAATCATATACAATTTAATAATATAATAAAAGTAGATATATTAACAGAAAATGATAAAATAATAAAAGATATTATAAACAAGAATATTAAAAATAAAGATTGGATTAAAAAAAGATATACATTTTGGTATAATGAGATTAATAAGAATATAAAGAAATATAGTAAAATATATATAAATGGATTTCATTTACAATATAGTTCAAAAGAATTAGGATTAAAATTAAAAAATAAATATAAAAATAATATGATATCATTAGGAATAGCATCAAAAAAAGTAGAAGTATTTGGTATTTTTATTACAAAGAATTTTTTAAAAGACAATAATTTAAAAGTTAATGATTATATAAATAATACTAATAAATTTTTAGATATTATATATAGTAATGATAGATTTTTAAAACAGTGTTATATAAAAGATAATATTGTAGAATTAACAAAATATTTTAGTTTTAATTATGAATATATGAAAAAACCATCATACAGTTTAATAAACTTTAAAAATTCTAAATATTATATTTTTAAAGGAGGTTGTCAAGTTTTTCCTATTTTAAATGATATTAATATTAATAAAAGTAAGATATATAATGGTATATTTGGGAAAGAAAAAATAAAAAAAGATTATGATTATATATTATTAATACCTTCATCTAAAATAGAAAGAACAGATAATTGTAATTGTATGACAAGATAATTTACAAATAAATAATAAATAGTTATGGGGGTCGCTAGTCGCTCCGCCGCGGAATTTATATTAAACTTATATTTAATATAAAAAAACAAAAAATGATTTATATGTTCTCAATAAAGTTAGTTTTATGAGAAAAGTATATTTAAAAAGATTGATATATATATACATTAAGATTATTATAAATATGTTTCATGAAGATGATCTAAAAAAAGAAGAAAAAGAAGCAATAATTACAAAAAAAGTATTTATATTATCCGAAACGAACAATAAAAAAGAATTAAATAAAGAATGGGATAAAGTGCATTGTGAAATAAATTCTAATCATGAAAGAAAATGTTTATGCGGAAAACCAATGAAAAAAATAGTTCATATGTTTCGTAATAATATAAATAATAATGTAATAGAATTAGGTTCAACATGTGTTAAATATTTCATATTCGGAAAAGATAAAATAGTTAATAAAAAATATAATAAAATAAAAAAAATAATTAAAAAATATAATGGAAGTAAAGAAGATTTATTAAGTTCAGATATATTTTTACATATGTGTTATAATAATATTGAAAATATTTTAGAAAATAATTATTATAATATATTTACATCAGAATTTGATGATGAAATATGGTCAAAAATTAATGAAGATAATTATAGTTATAGTCATAATTATGATGATTATGAAAATGAAAATCGACTAAAACATTTTGATTATTATACGAGAATAAACATATTTGAATCATTTAATATTATTATTGATTATATAGAAGAAACATTAATAGAAATTAATGAAAATAAAGATATACTAGATATAAATTATGAAAATCATAATAATAGAATAAAGAATATATTAAATAAATATAAAGATTTGAAAAAATTAATAAGTGATTTATTTTATATTAAAAATAATTTAAAAAAAATGGAGAGAAAAAAAAGAGGACATGGAAAGAGTATGTTATATGCAATATTTAAGAAAATTAAAGAAAGAATAGATATTAATGAAGAAACAAAAAATATATTTATATCAATAATAGAAGAAGAATTTAAATATTATAATGTAATAATAAGAAATAATAGGATTATTGGATATTAATATAATTAAGTTATTAAAATATTTTTATAAAAATAATTTCTCATAAAACCAACTTTTATGAGAAATTATATATTTAAAAAGATAATTATAAATATATTTATATATATTTATAAAATCAAGATGTATTGTAATCAATGTAAAAAGATGTTGGATCAAGAGAATTTTGAATTAAAAAAAGACAATGAGACTTATTACACAAGATGTATAACTTGTAGAAGTAAATTTAATAAATATCAAAAAAACAAATATGCAAAAACATGTTCAAGACAAACTTTATGTAATAATATTGATTGTAAAGATTGTTATAATAAATCATTTGCTTCATATGAAGGTAAAACAGAAAATGGAAAATTAAAAATAGAATGTTGGCATGAAGATAATGAATTAAAACCTAGAGAAGTATTTAAAAAATCTAAATATATTGGGTGTTTTGATTGTGATAATTGTCCTCACAAATTTTATAAATCATTAAATACAATTACGAATACAAATAATAATTCTTGGTGTCCATATTGTTCAAAACAATCTCACTATATATGTGATGACAATGATTGTTTATATTGTTTATATAAATCATTTAAAACTGATTATAGAAGTAAATTTTTTAATAAAGAATTAAATAATAATTTAAAACCAAGATATATTTATAAAAATACAACAAAAAAATTTTGGTTTAAATGTAATAAATGTAATTATGATTTTGATATAACAATTCAAGATAAAGCTTGGTGCCCAATATGTAAAATAATAAATTCAAATATATTTAAAAACATAATTAATAAATGGAAAAAACAAATATTCAAAGATGAAAATAATAATATAATATTAGATGTTATAGATATTGATTTTAAAAATAATAATACAAATATATATATAAATTTAACAAAAAAACAAGAAAAATATTTATTAAAAAATGAATTAATGATAAAATATGCAATAAAAACATTATATAATAAAAAGTTTTATAAATTTAGATTTTGTTATAATAAAATATTAAATAAATATATTAATTTTCATAATAAAATATTTTATAAATTTATAAATAATGTAAAAGATAAATATATTAATGATGAAAATGATTTTTATAATTTAGAAAATAATAAATTATTACAAATAAGTAATTATAATATTGTTAAAAAATATTTTAATATAAAAAATATACAAAACGGATATATATATGTTATGATTAAAAAAAATATTGATTTTATAGATATATTAACAAAAATAAATAATATAAGTAAAACACGGAAATTAATTGATTATGAAGATGAAATTTTATATAGAACATTTAAAAAAAATAACATTACTATTGAAGATATATATAATAAAACAGGATTTTGTAATTATAAATATAATAATTATAAATTAACATTTTTAACAACTAAATATAAAAATATTCATAATTTCTTTATAAAATATAAGAATATATGGAATAGATTATATCCAAATCAATATTATGAATATTGGAGATTTAAATCTATTAACAATTTTAATAAATCATTTTTTAAAGATTTTTTTAATTATATAGAAGATAAATATAAAATAGAAGAAAAAAAAGATTATTATAAATTACTTAATAAATATAAAGGAATTGATGATTTTTTTAAAAAAAATAATGGTTCAAAATTAATACGTAATAGAATTTTAAATAAATTAAAATATAATAAATATGATTTATTTGAAATTTATAGTAGTTTTAACAATTTTGAATATTGGAAAATGAATTCTAATATGTTAGGAATAAATAATATAATAAGAAAAGAACAATCTATTAAATGGTTTATTAGTAATATAAATAAAAAATGTTCTAAAAAAAATATTATTAGATATATATTAAATACAAATTTTTTAAAAAATAATAAAGGAGGATTTATATATGAATTTTATAAACGCAAAATTATAAAAATAGTATGTGAATTATTTAATAAAGATAATGATCTAACAGAATATTTAAAATTTAAAATAAATGAAGATGAATATAATAAATATAAAATATCAAGTCATATATATAAAATAATAAAAATAATAGAAAATGAAGATTTTAAAAAATATTTATTAAATAATCATAATATATCAAATATAAAAATTGTATATGAAAAAAAATTTAAAGATTGTAAATTAAAAAGAGAATTACCATTTGATATTTATATAAAATATATAATTAATAATCAAAAAAAAAAAGTATTAATTGAAGTTGATGGTGAATATCATTTTAAAAATAGTTCAGCACACAATGAAAATGACATGAAATATCAACATAAAAGAGATATAATAAAAACAAATTATTGTAAAGAAAAAAAAATACCATTATTAAGAATACATCATCTAGACATAGATGGTTTAAATGAATTATCAAACATAGATAAATTAAAAGAATTAATTATTAATTTTTTAACTGAATTTAATAATATAAAATTATCAAGAAATGAAGGTTATGAATTTTTGAAACAAGATATAAATGATATAAAAATTATTTATCCAAAAAAATATGGTCAAAAAAAGAAATCAAAATATTTTATATTAAAAAGAAAATACAATAATAAGTATAAATATACATATAAATATTTAGAAAAAATAGATGGTAAATATAAAATATCAGGTAAAAGAAAAATAAATATAGATTATAATAATTATACATATGAAGAGACTTTTGATTATTCAATTGCAGATAGATTATTATTATTATTTAATATAAACAATTTTAATGAAATATTAGATGAGAAATATTATATAAATTATAAAAATATAATAAATGAATATGAAGAATGTAATAACGATATTAATATTTTTAATATAAAATATAAATTAGATAGATATATAATTTAAAAATATTTATTTTTATAAAAATTTAATATATATTCTAAAATAAATTAAGGGTCGCTAGTCGCTCCACCGCGAATTTTATATATGATTATTTTTTACACTTTATATAATATTTAATTTTAATATTTTTTGTTATAAAATAAATAATAAATTATATTTTATATTTTATATAGTTATTATTTTTATTTAAATATAAAATTAAATAAAAATATTTATATTTTTTAAAATCAAAAAATTATATTAATCTTTTTTAACATAATTAACTAATGCTTCATTAACACTATGACCCATTTTAGATGCAATTTCATCTAAACTTTTTAGATTAGGCATATCTTTATATATTTCAGTTAATGTAATAGACCTAATCATATTAACAGATATTTTTTTTTTATATTTACTTACAAAAATAGATGTTAAAATTTTAGTTAAATTATTTGTTCCAAGTGGTTTATCAGGATTTTTTATATTATGTAATAAATATATTTTACTTTTATTAAACTTTAACCATAAATTAAGATCATTATTTAATAATCTTCCGATTTCATATATTTGTGTTCCATATGTTTTTGCTGTTTTATATTTATTAAATACAAATTTATTATCAGGACTTACATTTTTATTATTTTTAATAATATAATTAAAATCTTTATTATCAGGATTTTTTTTTACAATCATCATATTAGCATAATCCCCAGCTCTTCTAGGTGGATTATTTTTAGGATCCACTAAAAATAATGATAAAATTATAAATTTTAATAATATTTTATATTCTTTCATGCTTAATTCTTTTTTAGATCTAATTTTATTTAATGTTATTAATTTTCGATAATACTTGTAAGTATCATATAATTTATTATAATTAATCCAATTATTTGATTGTTTAATTGATTTTTTTTGTTCTAATTTATTTTTATCAAATTTATCTTTCAAAAGCATTAATTGTTCTTTATAATAATTAAAATCATCTTCATTTAAATCAAATGCTTTACCTATACTAACTAATGTAGCATAATATAATTTTTTAGATTGCAATGCTTTTTTAGCTTCTATATACTCAACAATTTTTGTTTTATTATTAATAAATGATTTTTCAAAAGGAATGTCATTATCATTATTAATATATTTAAAAATACGAAGGATATTACCAGAATAAATTTTTAATGTCGATTCAGATATATTTTTATATTCTTTAATTAAATTAATAATAGTTTCCATATTATATAATATATAATTATATAAAAAATGCTTTAAATATCATTTATCAAATATTTTTTATATTAAAATTATTTAAATATGAAATTTATATTAATTCTTTAAATATGAAAAATTATATAAAAAATTACTAAAATAGCATATAACCTAGGTTATATGCTATTTTAGTAATTTTTTATATAATTTTTCATATTTAAAGAATTAATATAAA
>Ga0181400_1000767_pt1 | contig 13869 bp, 17 predicted proteins | sample 23SPOviralmetaG_FD_130129 | JGI IMG/M metagenome (GOLD analysis project Ga0181400, IMG submission 130129) | Marine viral communities from the oligotrophic San Pedro Time Series (SPOT) site, San Pedro Channel, CA, USA - 23 SPOT_SRF_2011-06-22 | ecosystem: Environmental > Aquatic > Marine > Strait...
ATCTTAGAGTAATCTACTGATTGCATTTCTTCTGCATCTTTTTCTCCTGTTACTGCTTGTGGTAATACTTCTTGTAACTGATGAGCTAAAACACCATAAGACCTAGACTCATCTGCTTTCCACTTATAATCGTAAACAGGTATTTTAGAAACTAAATCTAAACCTTTAAAGTCTTGTAAATCTTCTTTTAATCTATAATCTGAAGAGGTGTTATAAGCAGTTGCAGAACCCGCCACACTTATACTTCCAACAACACTATTTGAATTATAAAATCTCTGCAAAGTTCCATCTTCTAATCTTCTTAATATTAAAGCTGCAGTTTGTCCACTTGCAATACTAATACCCATATAACTTGACTGTTGTATAAAAGCACCTGATTGAGAGCCTGACCCAAAACTAAATAAACCAGTAGTTCCTATACCTAAAACTCCCGAATCAGTTATACGCATTTTTTCAGTACCAGCAGTTTGAAATGCCATAAAATCATCTCCCTGTTTATAGGCTATTTGTCCTCTATATAAATCACTTCCAGAGCCTTTACCAAATAACATATAAGCGTAACCTGTACTGTTGGTTAAAATATTAATACCAGATTGTGATGAGGAAAAGCTACCTGTTTGTATTAAAGTGCTAGAATAACCAGTATCAGTTCCACCAACTTGTAAAGCTCCAGTCGAAGTTAGTCGCATTTTTTCTGTGCCACTTATCATAAAATATAAATCTGAACCTTGTAATTGTAATGTTTTATATGAGCCATTTGCAGCATTTACAGCACTTATTATTGGTTTTGCATTTACGTTAGTAAATAACAATCTTTCATCATTACCTACTAAAACATCTAATTTAGAACTCGGTGTAACACCTATACCCAAATTCCCTGAAGAATTTAGTCTCATTAATTCAACTACTGAAGGTGTTCCAGCAGTAGGAGCAGCATAACTCCAAGAATGAAAAGAACCAGTTGGACTATTTATAGAAGATTGTCTATAAGCTAAACCTCCAAAACTATCATTGTCTAAATTTGTATAAGTTTCGCCACCACTAGAAGTAGAAGTGTCTTTAAAGTTCGAAGATAATTGATTAGTTGTTGCAGTTCCATTATAACCACCAGATACATAAATTGGAACGCTTGAAAACCTAACTTCTAAATCTGTATGTACTGAATCATTACTACCAAGAGTAAGAGTATTACTTGGGCTTGAAGTACCTATACCTACATTTCCTGAAGAATCAATTGTCATTCTCACTAAATTATTTGTAAAGAATTTCATTGAGTTTTCAGTATGCCCATATTGTATTAGACCTTTGTATTGGGCATCAACACTAGTACCATCAGCAAAAGCTAAATTACCAAAAGAACCAGTTCCAGATAAAACTGTAAGTCCATTACTACTACTTGTATTTCCTAAAACTATATTTTGGGCAGAAACACTTACATAAGCACTTGGGTTCGAAACACCCAGCCCCAAATTACCTAAAGTATCTAGCCTCATTCTTTCTGTGCCACCTGTTTCAATAGCAAGGTCAGTAGCTGCATTAGTAAGAAGTGCAGCATTTATAACTACTCTATCTCCACCTGTACTAATATCGAATTTTCTTAAATTTGAGCCACTACCTACAGATTGAAAAGAAGCTATATTAGAACCAGCACTTACAGTAAGTTTACCATCACTAGCAATACGCATTCTCTCTGTGCTACCAGTTGCAAAAGCTAGTACTCCATTACCTGAAGTAGCGTCTATTTTATGCCCAGCGTGAGGTGAAACTGTAGCAAATGTAGAAAACTTTAATTGTCTAGCATTTCCAGTACCACCTTGAAAATAGAAATCACCTTCATTATCGCTGTCAACATTTAATTTTGCAGTAGCAGTTACAACACCAATTTTGACATCTCCTGAAAATACTCCATTTCCTGTTACTGATATACCTGTGCTTGAAGTTCCTAGTTTTTTATTACCACTATGATATAATTCTGCTGAACCATTATTACCATAAAAATATTTATTACCTGATAATGTGCTAATGTTTGGATTATCTGCCCATATTCTTAAATCTCCTGTTCCTACATCTTTTATATAACTACTACTACCATCGTGATATATTTGTAAATCATCTCCATCTCCGAAGTTTGCACTTCTACCATCTGCAAAATCTATATTACCACCATTTTGAACAATAGTGCCTGCCATTGTTCCACCAGCTAGAGGTAGATATGGACCTCCTGTTGTATCTAGGAAGTTTGCTGGAGTTATCCTAACATTTTCCGCTCCGTTATATCCTACTATGTGACTAACATTACTAGTCGTTGTTTTTAGTTCAAATTCGCTAAATTTTTTATTTGCCATTTTATTTTATTTTATTGAAATTCTGTTATTAAAAATTCGTTATTGCTTTCAGTTAATAAGAAGTCCCCGTTTTCTGCTATAATCTCAAACTCTGGTGTAGGTGTACAATCTACATAAGGCTTATATACGATTCCCCAACCGATATTATTACAAGCGCCTATTCCCCACCAAGTTTTATAGTATATTTCCGCTGGACTCATTATTTATTTTTTTTATTTATTAAATACCATTTATTAACCGTATATCCAATACTTACCAATAACAGTACTACCTTTAAAATTGTATCTAGATTTGTAAAGCTTATAGCTAAACTACTAGTATTTAGAGCGTATATTTTTATATCTTGCATATCCACTAACTCAGTCTTATCTTAACCGCTCCGTTATGATGGTATAAACCACCTACAGCAACACCACCAGCCGCAGCAGACGAATCGTTATTAAAATTTAAATTAACCAATTCACTAGGATTTGAAACGTAATCTATTACAGATGCGCTTGTAGGTATGCTAGTATCGTTGTTGTTACTAGATAAACCATCAGCTTCGTCTACAAATTTTGTAACGTTAACTAAGTTTGTACCGTCTTTAATTGCGGTATTAAACGTTATAGTCCCCGCAGCTATTAAGTCACCAGCGTTATTAATTGTAAGACCTGAGCTATTGCCGCCGCCATCAGTTAATAAAACAGGCGTAGCCGACAAAATAGCATTGTCACTTGTCTTTAATAGAGACAGGTAAGTTGAGCTTATTAGTGTATTGGTTAAATTTGCCATTTATTTATTTCTTTTTATTTTCTTTATATTTTACGTCTTTAGTGTAAACATATTTTAATAATTTACTAACGTTTTTTAATTTTATAGTATATTCTTTTTTATCCATTTTATAAAACCCAGCCTGTAAATGTAGCGCTCATATCAGGGTACATTTGATTATTTTGATTTTCCCAGTATTTTGGAAACTTGCTAGCAGCATTAAACGACATATAATCTATAAATCGTCTAGTGTAAAACTCTGCAAAATTCCTATGTTTTTGTACTAAAAAGTCAACCTCGTTAGTTGTCGGACTCGTACCATTTTCTGCGGTATGCTTAAACAACCCGCCATTTCTAAGCTCTACTGAGCTAAACGGAAGGTAATCGACCATACTAAAATGAATTAACATAGGCTGTATGTAATCGTTAAGCAAAGCTGTCTGGTCCGCAGTTACAGTGCCATTGGTTATAGCGTCTGAAATCTGGTCGTATAACGCTGTTCCCATATAGTTTTGTAAATGCATTTCCTGACTGATACGAATAAATTGTATAAATTTGTCAGTATCGACATCACCATTAATTATAGTATTTCTTACTAAGTCGGTTCTATTTATAAAAAGTGCTGTAGCCATATCTTAACTTCTATATCCTGGTTTTAATGACCACCAATTATTTGAAGGCTTAGCTATTTGCGCAACCTCTGGGACATTAGTTTCTATTTTAGCCTCGTCTCTTAAACTAGGGTCTAAGGCTTGTATCTTACGTCTGGCTTCCGCTACCGTAATTCTCTCGTTGTTTTTTCTTAAGTACGTTCTACGTTCCCAATAATGTTGGCAGTTAACCCCGCCCTTGTACAACCATAGATTGTAAGTGCTTTGACCTGAAGGAGCTAACTCTGAATTAGCGCTACTCTCTTTGTCTAAGTCTTCCATACGGTACACTTTTTGAGCAGCCCACATATCTCTACAAAATTCTCTTTCAGGATTGTTACTACCGTAATACCTGTAACGTACTTTAATTATACTAGTATCTTGTTCGGATTTTTTATTTGGTGTGCTTTTAGGCACAAACGCTAACTGAGTCGCTAAGTTTAAGCTATCGTTAATTGCTTTATCGTAATCATTAGCTGGTCGGCTGTCAATCAATTCAAAGTCTTCTAAGATACTTTCTTCGTCCTCACCTAGTGAAGCATACTCTTTTAGTATTGCGTCCTTTAAATCGTCTGTTAGATAGGGTCTTTCGTCTTTTAGCGGTACACAGTTAGGCACTTCTTTGCCGTCCTTCATTTTAGTACCTATTTGTTCGTAACCGTCCCAACAAGGTTTTTTTAAGTCTGTATGTAATTGACAGGGCATATACCACATAGTACCGTCTGGCTCTAAATGTTCGTGATAGCCCATACAACCCAACTCGTTAGCTTTTGCCTCAGCCTCTTCTATTGTTTTGTAAGCATTATAACCGTCTATCATTTTAAACTCTTTACGCTCGTTTTCTTTTATTCCTGTTTGCTCCTCGACCTCTTCGCCAGACATAGCATTTTCTAAGTCAACAAAAGATAATGGCTGTAAGCTTCTAAAATATAGGTTTAAGCTAATATCGTTAAACGCTAGTATTTCGTCAAAGGCTGTTAATAAAAGGTCTTGAAACGGTCTAATAACCGTATTATCAAAAAGTGTTGAGCTAGTCGACAATTCGTCTGCATTAGACCCGAAGCCTGAGCTAGTGTTTTTAATTCCAAATAATAAAGGACTAGTAACCCTATGTCCTACTAGAATTTTAGACTGCGACTCTTCACTTAAAAATTGATATTGATTATGAGCGTCACTTAATTGTACGGCGTCTATTGTAGCGGCTTGGTCCTTATCGTCATTAAATGCAATAATTATTTTACCCGCATTTGTAGTGCCTGTATATTTGTTTAGTATTTTTCTCTCAATGTCGTTTTGTAAGTCTTCGTCTGGAATGCCTGAATTAAAATTCATTAGTAGTCCTGGCGTCATACCATTTCTAACGTTGTTTATATGAAACGTTCCAATTTCGGCTTCTAAATTTTGGTAGTCTAAAGCTCCGACATAGTCGACTGGACTATAATAAAAATAGCCTGGTCTATAAGGTTTTATATAATATATCTCTATCTCTTCGCTACTAAATCCGTATGCTGGTATTCTTTTAGGCTCTTCACCAGGCTTTATGTCCGCCCAGTCAGCCATATAGTAATATGCTTCGATTTCGCCTTCGTAATTAGCCTTTTCAGCTCTTAAGCATTCAACGGGAAAATGGTCTACTTCAGCAATTCTAGTCCTATCTTTAGAATAAACAACTTGAAAAGATGCCATACCAAAAAGCTTTAAATCTGTAGCTAGCTTCCTAGTACACTTGTCAGTAAACAAACTTTTCATTTGAGCGTACTCGTCTGGCTGTCTGCTAGAATTTGTAGCGTCTAGACCTCTACCGTAAATCATTTGGCTAATACCAGTGATACAAGCGACCGCTGTAGGGCTTGACTGATAAGAATTTATTAAATAGTCGAAATATAAATTGTCTGCTCCGTAACCTATCCACTCTCTATTCTTTTGCTCTATTATTAAGGGCTGAGAATACTGGCTTAGGTTCAGCATTCGTATATTACTTTTGTATTCTTTTTTCTTACCTCTGCTCATATTACTATATAATCGTTATTAAATGAATTATCTGTTTTGTAAACGTCTTTGTTTACATTGTAACCCTGGTTATTTAGCTGTTCTATTGTTTGGTTAGTACAAAATATTCTATCTAAAGTTACTTTAAATGTTTTTTTTGTTAAACTTTCCCAATTATCTGGGCTAAAATTCCAATAGTCATTATTAGTATTCCATTTATTATAATCGTTATGCGCTATTATGTCGTAAAAATGACCTTCTACTAACGTAAATACGCCAGTTATCTTTAAATAGTCGTTTTCTCTAACTACAGTCGGCGTATAAGATACACTCGTATTTGTTGAGTCGTCTCTAAGGCTAAACGTCAGTCCGATATTATATATTCTAGGAATAATATAAAACGTCTGCGGGTCTGTAGTAGGTTTTAACACTTGCATATCTATATAACGTAATAAAAATAAATTTGCTAATAAAAAAAGCCACTCGTAAAAGTAGCTTAATTTAAGTAAAAATAATAGTTATTATTACGGTGTTATTTGAGTAGGTGCTGCAAATGATGCAGAAACCGCTCCTTGTAATACTGAAGGTTGTACGAAATAAGCTGGCAATTTCTCTTGTCCAGCCATAGTAATTGTAAATCCTGTAAGGTCCCCAGCGGCTACGCCAGTGGTAATTGACCCACCATTACAATCAGCTCCGTTATCCGCTCCGATTAATAGATAATTATTATTATAGTCTTCAACAACAGCATAAGGTCTAGCATCAATTATTTTAATTAACTCGTTTTGAGTTAGTAAATCTAATTTTGTTAATACTAAAGTTAATGTCTGCTCGTAAAAAACCGTACCATTCTCTCGAGACGCATTAATGGTTTGCTCTAAACCAGAGCTACCTTTAACGTCATACTCAAAAAATGCTGGCGTACCACCAAATGCAGTGATTTCGCCGTCTGTTATGGTTAAGTCTCCTAGCGTTCCGTAATCAGCAAAATAAACGGCTTTTATACCGCCCATTACGTTCTTACAGGCTAAGGCTCTACCAGTACTCAATGCTAAACAAGCCATTCTTTATATGTTTTATAAACTTTGACCACCAGGCGATTAAACCTGGCGTCTTAGTTTGGTTAATTTAATTTACTATCCTAAAGTTGCTACTAAAGCATCTTGTGGTACTCCGATTTGCGCTCCAGCAAAAAATCTTACGATTACTCTACAATTTTGAGACCCGTCTAAATCTGACATATCTAAAAGTTTAACTACTGACCCGTTAGCCTCGTCTATAATAGACGTTCCAAAGAATAAGTTAGACTTTTCAGCAATTACAGCTTTGTTAGCTGGCATACCTGGACACATTACTACATTAATTCCGTCAAAAGATAAAGCTGGTCCAGCGTTGTTATACCACATTGTACCTCTATTATCTACACCATTAGCTCCAAACCCGTTAGTTGCAAATCCGCCTAAACTTCTTACATAAGCCTTATAAGCTAGGGTTGGTAAATAAATGTATAAATCGTCTTTACCATATATTGCTGCTGGTACTGAGTCAACCATTTCTCCTAGTGAGCTTATGATTGTTGCTGCTGCCCAAGAAGTAGCTGCTAGAGTTACTTTTACTGAGTTAGCTTCAGCATCTAATTTAGGTACTAAACCTTGAAATTGTCCAGTTGTAGTTCCGTCACCATTCCAGATATTTTGCTCTGTTTTTTCTGCTACTTTAGCCGCAACGTGAGCTAGCATATAATCAGCAAAAGAACCAGGTAAGTCTACGAATGCAGATGCGCCTTGCTCTAAAGCTAGGTAATCCGAAATAAAGTCAGACTTACAAATTTGTAGGTTAACTTGGTAATCGCCTACTTCTAAGATTCTTTGTTCTAAGTCGATAGCGTCCGCTGTAAAAGTAAAGTCACAAGACCCGTCTACAACGATATTATCCATATTTAATTTTTTGATTACTTCCTTATACTTAACGTTTGGTTTTACAGTAATTAGACCTTGGTCCAAAGTTACGCCCGAAAGCAAAGCTGCGGATACAAACTCATTTGCAAATTGACCTTCATAAGTAGTAGTAAAGTTGTCTAAAGAACCACTAGTTGTGATAGTTCTTAAGTTTACATTTCTATTTTTAATTGCTCTTTTCATTTTTAATTATTATTTATTGTTAAATTTAGATACCTTAGCCATTACTCTGTCTAAAGTTGTATTCATATTTCTATTTTGAGATAGAGTTTGCATTTTTACTTTATTGCTTTTTGCCTCTGGGCTATGCTTTAATTTTCTAGATGCTAATTTCTGAGACGACATTTTTTCTCTTACGTCTTCCTTTTCGTCAGCGATTCCGTCTTTATAGCCTTCCTCTTCAGCTTCAGGAATAGACTCAAACTTACGCTTAAGCTCTTCAATTTCTTCCTTAACCTCTTCGATAATTGGCGCTACAACCTCAACAACAGCTTCAATAACTTTCGCCATCTCGTCTGCAACCTCTTCAGGTGCTTCGATTATAACCTCTTCAGTCTCTAATTCCTCTTCGACCATTCTCTCTCTAATTTCAGATATAACTCCCTCTTCAGTTACGATAAGCATACGACCGTCTTCGATTGTATATTCACCTACTGGTAAAGAAATTCTATCGTCATCTGAGACAATAAAAACGGACGCATCGCTTTCAAAGCTATCAGCTTCGATTACGGTCCCGTTATCCAAAATAAGCTGAGCTAGGTTTACTTTCGCTCCTAACAACGTCTTAATTTGGTTTAACATTTCTGTAGTATTCATATTTATTTATTTATTGATTATTATTAACTTTCATTTGCTAATCGACTAGCATAATTAAATCTGTCTGAGTTTTGGTCGTATGTTAAAAACTCGTCATTCATATAAGACAATAGCTCGTCACCATATCTAAACGTATCAGAGTTGTTAGCATCAATACCTAACTCGTCTGTTAAAGTTTCATATTGATTTAACTTGTCTTCTAAATCTGTTTTTTTATTGTCAAACTCAGAGTACCAATTGTCTAAATCGTAATTAGCTATATAGTTTTCTGCTAGTCTTTTAAACTCTTCGTAAACCTCTATAAGCTCGTCAGAATCTCTTAAAGCGTCATCTATAAAGACAACGTCACTATAAGACTCTGCGCTGTTTATAGCCGCATCTAAGTCGTCTATAGCTGCTAGCTCTACCTTAGAGTTTTTTAGCTTCATTAGTGAAGTCTTTTTTAAAATAGCAAATACTTTATTATCTCTCATTAACTTCCGTATTTTTCTTTTATATATCCGCAAATCTTTGGAGCCGCTTCGGTTCCGTATTTCTTAGTCTGCTCAGCAATACACTCGTCCCAAGGGTAGTTTTCTAAGTCCATCTTTTTATACATACGCTTAACTATCATTTCAACAGTTTCGTCTTTTCTAAAAAGTTTTCTATTTATTATGTCTAGTGTACTCATATTAAGAAAAATCAGCTAACGGTAAATTATTTGAAGCTCTTAAAACTTCTTTATATGCATTTCGAAACTCAGTATCAACCGAATCAGCGCTATTTAAAATATCTTTAATTTCTGAGTAATTAGAAACTAAACTATCGGGACTAATACCTAGCTCTTCAGCTTTTAATTCTAGCTCTTCAATTTTAACTCGCATATTGTCAGCGGTTTCTTGAAAACTGTAAGCTGCGCCGTTTACTACATAATTATCTACAGCTATAGATAACTCAGTTCCAAAATCGTAAATTTTTTGCTCCCATTCTTGCATAAAATCCACACCATAACTAGCCTCGGAGTAAGACATTTCTAACCAGTCATACTCGTTATCTATATCGTCTACTAAACTTAAATCTATTTTAAGGTTTTTTAACTCTGTCTTTGATAAAGATTTTTTACCAAATAATTTACTAAATACTGATTTTTTTGTGTTCATATATATATAACGTATTGATTAATTTATTTGTATTTTTAAAGTTCAGGAATCATAAAGTCGTTACCGTCTTCGGTTAACAACTCATCTCTATTTTCAGCTATAATAAAATATTCGGTTCTAACAATAGTCCCTATACCTTGCGCCCAGTAGGACCCGTCACAGCATTTACGGCTATAAGTATTTGTATCTTTACAATAACAAGCTCGCTTACCATTTCTAGGAGTTACTATTGGTAAAGGAATATTATTTAAGTTTCTATTTGCCATTTTCTAGTAAAGCTTTTTTGATTGCTAGTAGTTTAAGTCCGTCTTCTATTTCTTGCTTATGCGCTTTAACGTCTGTCTGGTATTTTTCGCCAAACATTCCCTCAATACTGAAACCGTTTAAAGTTCCTGACTCTTTTATGTCTGCCCAGATTTTATCGTTGTGTACTCTAACCGCTCCGACCCAAGTTCCGACAGGTAAATCTAAATCGTATAAATTACTTTTGTCCTGGTCTTTAGATTCTATTATCCAAGACTCTACTAAAGTCAATCCTTTGATTTTTTCTATATGCTCGTAGCTAGCATTATTTTGATAGCCTCGTTGCATAAATAACTCACTTGCAAGTCTTACTGTATCTTTATTAAAAAATATATAGTAAGGTTCCTGGTCTGGTCCGTCTTTGCGGTATATAGTTTTATTAGGGACTAGTAAAGCTCCTAATAATATTCTTTGGTCTTTATCGACCTCTTTAAATTGATATTCTTTTTTCTCGTCTTTTAGAGCAACCCAATTCTCTTCTATTGCTGGGTGTTCTACTATGCTTATACAGTCAACGCCAGACTCTAGGTCAGTTTCGTCAATTATTAATTCTACTACTTTCATAATTATATAACGTTTTAAATTAATTATTTGTTTTTATCCTAAACTAGCTGAGTCTATTATACTACGTTCTAAAGCTTGTGCGGTTGTTACGTCTTGTGCAACTACATAACTTCTTGACGGTGCGGATTCCTGGTCCGCTATAGCGCTAGCTAATTGACTTGTACCGCCTTGTCCTACAACGTTAAATGCTGGACCACCAGCATCGACCCCAGCGTTCATTGTTGGTGATGGTGACGCACCACCGCCTGGGACTTGTACACTCATTATACCCTTAACTTGTTTAAACCCTGTAGCTAATACTGTACCAACAGCGGCAATCCTAGCAAAAGTGTTAGGAATTGTCTCGTCTGTTAAAGCGTCACTAGCTCCCTGGTATGTAGAAAATAAAGCTGAGGCTATTGCTAGTGTTTTACCAGCCGCAGTTTCTTTACCTAGTATGTCGCTAAATTGTGCTAGAGATTGAGCGTAACCTAAAATAATTGCTCGTTTAGATTCGTATTCTAGTTCTGTTATTTTTTCACTAGCTTCAGAGTTAGCTTTTAAAGCGTCTTGTCTTTGTTGAGTACTTAATAACTCGTCATCAGTAATTAGTTGTCTTTGTTCTGCTAGTAAGTCTCTTTGTGTTTGAAAGTCTAGTAGTTCAGTTTCTTTAGCTAAGGCTAACTCTTCTAGTCTTTTAGTTTGAGCGTCTAACTCTTTTTTCTCGTCTTGCTCGTCAAATACAGCTTGTTGCTCGTCTTCTTTTATTTTTTGTGCAGCTCTTAATTCTAAAACCTTGTCAGACTCTAAACCGTAATACTTTTCGGCTAAAGCAATTTGCTCTTTGTAATCGTCTTCTATTTGTTTTAATTTTTCAGCTCTCTCTTTTGCCTCAGTATCTATAAGACCTTTTCGTATTCTTTCTATAGCTTCAGCCTTTGCTTTTTCAGCTTCTTCTTCTTGTTTATTAGCTTTTTCTCTATCTGCTTTATCTTTAGCTTTAACAGTGTTTTCAAAACCAGCTTTCATATTCTTAAGCTTAGTCAAATTCTTTTTAGCGTCTTCTATAGCCTGGTCAGCGTCTTCGTCTTCACCACTAAAAGCTAAACCAGCTATGTCATCAAAAACTTTTGAAGCACTACTACCAGTAAGATAATCATAAGCTTTTAAAATTGCTGTTAACGGTAAAGAAACAAATTTTAATAAAAAAGATAAATAGCCTTGCATACGCAAAGACTGCTCTTTAGCTTCTTTTCGTTGTACTATTTGAGTTTCTAGCTGAGCTTCTAAAGCTTTTATAGTTTCGGCTGTTTGAGCTATTTTAAGCTTTAATATATCTTTGTCAGTTTTACCTTGTTGTTTTAGAATGTTCTCAGTAGCTGAAATCATATCTAAATTTTTCTGAGCGTTTTCTGTAGTTTTAGTTTGGTTCTCTAGAATGTTTTTTTGTTCACTAGATACTCCTGACATTACAGATTTAATATCGTCCCAGTACGCTACGACAGCACCTAACGCAATTACTAAGACTCCGATACCAGTTGCTAATATTGCTTTTTTAGTTAAAGATAAACTAGCGTTAAAACCTTTAATAGCTAGAGCAGCGCCTTTGATAGACTTAGACATATTTCTAGCCTTAGTTACAGCTCCACCCGTAACTGAATCAAAAGCCGATACAGCATCTCTATTTTTATCTAAGCTTTTATTAAAATTAGATATGTCACTACCTAGCTCTTTAAATGCGGCTGAGGCTCCTTTTGATTTAACCTCAACCTCAATACCTATTTTTTCAACCATAGTAATTCTTTTTTAAGTTGGTAATAAGATTCTTTTATACCGCTAGTTAGTTTGTATTTACCTTGCGCTATCCTTATGTTTTCTGTCTCGCCGTTAGCGTTCGCTAATAAATCAATAATCATTTTAAGCATTATAGTAGTATCTGTTTTAAATTTTCTGTTAATAATTCTAATTGACTTTTACCAGTTGCAAAGTTTGTTGTTATAGAGTTTATAACGTATGTGTTATCGCCTATAATAAATCGGTCATTTAATTGTAATTCGTTTAATACTGAGTCTGGTAAATACGCATCTACTGTAATTATTCTTTTAGCAAAATCAAATATACCTTCCATATAAACCTCGTAATAGTTTTTAAATAAAGTATTTAAGTTAACCTGAAAGGTCCACTCGTCAGTCTCAGGAAAAAAGTTTAGACTTTGGCTAGCCGTTGTGTTACCCGTTATTATACTATTAGCTGGTAGCCAATAATTAGTTAAAGGTTCTACCGTACTATCATTTATCATAAAAGATAATTGAGTCCCGCCAGTTTTACGATAAGCATAAAATTGTAACGGGTTACCGATATAAGACTCTTCGTTATCGTCTACGGACCAACCCCACTGAATAGTTTTTACTGTTTGACCAGTGCCGTCTATTAGCCTTTCGTATTTTTGGTGTTCGAATCCGATTTCGACTTTATAAGTATTACCACTAAATAAAGAGTTATCCGCACCTCTATAGGTTTCAGTACCCCAGTTTTGATTTGTTATCTGTTTATGAAAAGAAGCAAAAAACGTTTTTAAATCTTTATAAGAAAAATTAATCTCACTGTATGGTAAAGCTGTAGCTATAGTTTCTTTGTCTACTGCTACATACTTAGTTATGTCTATAGACTTGTAACCAAAATCATAATCGTTATTTCCAAAATAATACTGATTATAGTCTTGGACCTCTATAGTAGATATTCCCGATGACGGGTCATAAGTCACATACGCAATTAAATTAAACATCTTAAACAGATTTGTTAGATAGTCTAGTATTTGCATCTGTGGTATTTGCTGAGTAATTTCAAAATTAAAAGCCGCTGTTATAGTAAAAGAACCTGTTGAAAATTGTGACGACTCTTCTATATCAGCACCCGAATCATTAACGTAGGCTCTCTCTAAAGTTAAACTAACTTGTGTTAAAACTAGTGTTGTCTGTGGTGATATAATTAAAGTAAAAGTTCCAGACGTTACGTTTTGTAAATTATTAGGAATTACTACTGTCTGGTCTCCCGTAACATTAAAAGCCGAGCTAACCGCTAAACCATTATAAGATAATTCATAATTATATATAACACTACCTGAGCCACCAGCTACGTCTATACTACAACTTACTGAGCCGTCAAAACTATTATACTGGCTTGGTATATTAACTGTAATGCCCGTTACTGGGTCTACGCTACCAAAAGCTACGTCAGTAGAAGATATTGTATTAAATGGCACAAAGAATGGATATACAGGCGCTTCAAACGCTGAGTCAGCTTGTACGCTACCTTTACGTCTACTAAGCCACATATACATATTATAAAACGGAGCGTTGTTATTTCTAAAAAA
>Ga0181400_1000768_pt1 | contig 13858 bp, 12 predicted proteins | sample 23SPOviralmetaG_FD_130129 | JGI IMG/M metagenome (GOLD analysis project Ga0181400, IMG submission 130129) | Marine viral communities from the oligotrophic San Pedro Time Series (SPOT) site, San Pedro Channel, CA, USA - 23 SPOT_SRF_2011-06-22 | ecosystem: Environmental > Aquatic > Marine > Strait...
CGCAAGATGAGTTGCTAGACCCCAAACAAGTAATGGAATCAATCACCTTCTAGTGTAAGTATGATTGCGGCTCTTCGCCGGACATGATAGCGAACAACTCTTCTGATAGTTCTTCCGCTTCTTCCATATCAGCAAGCCCAGAAAACTCCAGCACTAACACGGGGAAACCATCATCCCCTTCCACGATAGTCATCTTGAAATCATATTGGCTCATTTAACTAGACCTTGCTGGTAACTGCGACCATTGAAAGTTAGGGCTTGTTTGCGGTTCTGTCCATCCTTCTTGTAGGACACATGCACCCAGCCGCTGTTGGGTTTGCCGGACTCGTAGTGTTCCAGTATCAACTGGTCATACTCTAGGTTGGCTTGAATCCAAGAAGCGACCTTGTGGTTATCGACCCCAATGATTTCAAAGTCAACAGCCTCCCCCTTACAGTGCTGACTGGTGGGCTTGCTGCCAATCTCCTCGCACAGAAACTCACTGCGGTAGCCGCTTGATACAATCACAGGGGCATTGAACTGGCTGCGCGTAGGTTCAAGGACTGCTTCACACAACGCCCGAAGGGAGGAGATGTGTTCCTCTGTTGGCGTGTTGTCGATTCCTAGTCGGGTCGCAGTCTGGCTCTTGGTCATCTCCTGCAAGGTGAAGTTGGGGGATAGGGTATTAACCCCCACCTTATTACCCCCTACAGGAGTCGCTACTTTTTTCTGCGCATACTCATCAGCTTGTCTGCACCCTTCACCCCAAACGAACTCGTCACGGCGATAAACAGGAGATACTGATACCACTGCGGGAGCGTATCCAACACCGCGAACCCCTCCCGCACTTGCTGGGTAAGCGATGGAATAAAAACTAGGATTGCAGGAAGCATCAAGACAACAAGAGCAAACTCATCTTTCCACGAGCCTTTGGTTGCGTCAGCCATGTTGGCTTCCCAATCAATCTTGCCTGTTGCAATCTTCTTTTGAACGGCAGCGTCAGCCTTTGCCTTCTCGACCTTGACCTCTGCTTTGGCTTTGGTTTCTTGAACCTTGCCATCTACCCAGTTTCCGGCGATGCCAGCAACCGCACTAAAGATATTCATCATTTCCTCTTCCTTACTTTATCCAATGCTTTGCGTATTTGCGTAGCTTCGGGTTCGTCAAACTCTGTAGCACGGACTGTTGTCCGCTTTTTCTCCACAGATGTAATACACCTTATCACGCACCTTCTTAGTGGCAAGGCCACGAAACAAACCAAGTCTGCGTCCTCACTATTGATAACGCGCTTTGATTTACTTCCCTTGCTGGTCATAAATTTATAGCGCAATCCACCAGACTGACTAACGCTGGCGGCCTTTACTTCGACCCGATAACTTTCATTATTATCATCAAAGATTATTAAATCAAAACCCTCGTGATTTACTCGACAGCATTTCAAACCAGTCTCTTCAAAGACAGCTTCGGCTATTAACTCCCCCACGCGACCCAGTTGATGTGCATTACGCACAGTCTGATAGCCCACTTACTTGTCCTTTTCTTCTAGCCTGTCTAGCTTATCAAGCCTACGCTGCGTTGACTGGTTAAAGAAAGTAAAAAGTTGAGTGATTTTGGATTCGCTATCTTTCAAGCGTTCATCCATTCTATCTGTTTTGTTTTCGAGAGAAGATATAGCCCGGCTAAACCACCAGAGCATAGCCATCGCTGCGGTGAGGATAGGCCAGTAAGCAAGAAGTGTCTCGCCAAAGTTCACGGCTAGTCACCTTTGAAAAACTTTTGAACCGTGTCAGTTTCCCAAATACGAATGATCCACCAGACCAGTGCAAACAGGGCGGCGATTTCCGGCAGTGCATCAAAGAACGCGCCGAGCGTTACGCCGCCGCTTGCAAGGTCAACAGTGGATTTCATTTCGTCTGTCATTTCTCTTTACGCAAGTTAAGGGCTAACTTCTGAATGAAGTCATCAATCTTGGCGAGGATTTCATTGTCTCGCATAGAGGGGGTTACGTTAGCAATCACCGAAGCGGCTGCTACGATGGCAGTGATATATGTAATTACAGTTTCCATTATTCTGCTTCCTGTATTGTTAGAGTTCCAGCTTCTACTTGTCGCATGATTTCGTCATAGTGGCGGTTGCCAGCTTGCATTGGAACGCCCCACTCAACGCCATCAATGGTCGCAAGGATAGAATAATTACTACCATCAAGGTCTTCTATATACTGTGCTGATGTAATATTCATTTCCATTTTACAACTCCGCCTCTAATTTGTATCCACCAGTTAAATTTGAAAATGTTATATTCCTGTAAACATTTGCAGTGCCACCAGTAACAGCAGTGTCAATAGAAAGGCGGTTGCTGTCCTTGCCGTGCGTATAAACAGAAAAAGAATTAACTGTTCCATTACTGCTAAGAGAAGGTGTACGCAAAGTTACAGTGCCAATCTTTGTTATACTGGGGCTGGCTCGCATTGCAACAGGGGTGCTTAACCCCCAAAAGCCTCTGGTGCTTTGAAACATACCAATTATATGAAGTGCGTGAGCATCAGCAGATGTTGCGCTTAACCATTGATAATAATACCTCTGACACAACGCCAACTCTTCACCAAAGCTGCGATGCTCAAACTCGGTGGCTACTGTGCCGACTTCGAGTTGAACGCCTGTGATTTGGAAATAATTGTTATTTGCGCCAGCAACATTTACTTGACCAACAACACGGTCAGCCGTTGCATATTCTTGCCAGCTTGTAGCAAGCGTTCCGCTTTGATAAAGAGAGCCAGCACCTAGCCACCAATTTGCAATCAAACTCAAATTTGCATCATTACCAAAGGTGTCACCAGAGTTAGTATCACCCGCAAAAGTAATTTCTTTTTTTTCCCAAGTTGCAGATGAGTTAATCGTGTAAGACTTGTTGATGTGACGAGCATTATCATTGTCATATAACTCAAGAACATATGTTCCTGTTGTGCTGGACTTTACCCAAAAAGAAACAGTCACTGATTTTGCGGCAGAAGTTCCCTTTTCTAAAAACTGTAAATCTTGCCCCTCGAACCTAGTAAAGCAAATACTTGCATCGCCAGACGCAGGGGAAGCATCTGCCGATGTGCAAAGAAACTTTGTGGAGTTTGTAAGGCCACTACCATCAGGTGCATCTGTTTCTTGCGAAACTGTCCAAGTCCCCATATTGTCAATGGTAATGCCCCAGCGGTCTGTCGCATAATATCCACTAGACGTTTTGCCAGAAGCACTCGTCCCACGCTGCGCCACGTTCATAGCACCATTGATAATCAGGTTGCGCCGCCCAGAGGGGGTGCTGGGGATTTGCGCTAGTTCTCTTGCGTTACTCATTATTCAGCCTCCAGTGCGGCAACTTTAGTTTCCAGTGTTTCAATCTTGGTGATTGCCTCTTGCAGGGCTGCGGTCAGCAACGGCACAAGTTTGGCTTGGTCGATGCCCTGATATTCTGGATTACCATCCTCATCAACTGCATCTTTTTCGCCGTGAACTGCCTCTGGCACAACCGTTTGCGCTTCGTGTGCAATAAAGCCATCGACAGTAGTGTCAGCATCAGCAATAAAGTTAAAGCGTGATGGGTTGAGTTGCTTAACACGCTCAATGCCATCTGTAATTCCAGTGACGTTTTCCTTGAGGCGGTAATCAGAAGTGGTGTTGTAGGCCACGCTTGTGCCAGTCGATGTAATACTACCCTTCTGATTGCCTCCGCCCGTCCCCCCAACACGAAAGTCACACAGATAACGAGTCCCGCTTGTAGCGGTGTGTGCAACAGTTAAGGCACCATAAGTAGCGTTGCTGTTTTCTACCATCATACCAAATTGAGAGCCGCTAGTTTTTGCGTGAAGTTTTGCTAATCCGCTTGTCAGCCCCACCAGCACATTCCCGCTGCTGTCGATGCGCATGCGTTCTGAAAAACCACCAACACCAGCATCAGTTGCGCTGCCAAAGCGCAAATCATTTTGGAAGGCAATAGCGGGATTGTCAGAACTTGAATTACCAGAATAAAGTTGAACAGAAGAACCTAAGTCATTAGATGTGACAGTTATCAAACCAGTATTAAAAGCGTTGCCCTTAACATTTAATGTAGTAAATGCACTACCTGAAACAGTCGGCGAACTCGTGCCGATGCCTACGTTGTTATTAGTGCTGTCAACATACAGTGTGTCAGTATCAATAGTCAGGTCGCCATTGACTGCGACATTACCATTAAACGTGCCGCCTGTGCTGGCAGCAACAGTGTCAGACACAGTAAAGGATTTGAACGCAATGACATTCAACTCGTCACCCGCAGCAGCACCTACAGTCAACACAATGCTAGTGCCGGAGGTAGCCGTATAGTCAGTGCCGTTCTCCAGCACAATACCATTCAAAGTAACAATCAGGTTAGCCGCCGTGTAAGACAGTGTAGCCGAGTTATCGTCAGAACCAGTAAAGGTGGTCTGCCCGGCTGTTGCCGTGTAGTTGTATTCCAAGATAGATGCTGTGCCAGCAGACGAAGCAGCAATCCAGTTAGCACCATCATAGACGCGCATCTCATTTGCAGTGCTGTTGAAGTATAATGCGCCTTCCACCAAAGCGTCACCGTCATTATCGACTGTTGGATCGCTGGAGAAACTTCCTAAATAAGTATCATCGAAATTATCGAAGGCAGCAGCCGCAGCAGCAGCACTGTTAGCAGCCGCCGTAGCAGAGCCAGAGGCAGCAGTAGCAGATGTAGCAGCATTAGTCGCGCTAGTAGCAGCGTTGGTTGCAGACGTAGCAGCAGCAGTGGCAGAGGAGGAGGAGTTGGTAGCTGATGTGGCGGCGTTACTTGCGCTGGTAGAGGCAGCAGAAGCACTTGAAGCTGCGTTGGTTTCGCTCGTGCCAGCATTGGTTTCGCTGGTTGCCGCAGCAGTAGCACTATTAGCCGATGCAGTAGCACTCGTAGCAGACGCAGAGGCACTCGTGGAGGCCGCGCTGGCTGAGTTTGAGGCATTGGTAGCCGAGGTTGCAGCGTTAGTCTCAGAGGTAGCCGCATTGGTTTCTGAGGTGGCAGCAGCAGTGGCAGACGCAGCAGCTTCGCTGGCCTTAGTTGTGGCAGTCGTGGCGTTGGTGGCTGCGTTTTGAACAGCAGTTAGGTTATCCGTAATGTTCTGCATGTTGGTCGTTTGACCAGCAACAGTCGTTACGTTTGTATCGTTGGTTGCCACAGTTGTTACACTGCTAGAAATGCCAGCAACAGTAGTTACTTGTGTGGAGATGCCAGCAACAGTAGCAATCTCAGCTTTAATCTGAGCCACAGTGTTTGTATCGGCAATGGTCGGGCCGACCTCAACAGCACCAGTGGTTGCATTAAACGCAAGAACCGTTCCCTTCCTAGTGTCCTTATTGGCAAGGACGAGGGTAGCGGATGTATCAGAGTCAGAAAGACGAAGGCCACGATCAGCCAAGTCCTTCATGTCTGCAATCATAGCAACGACTTTATCCAGTTCGGTGTTCAGTGACGCGACTTGGAATGGGCCGGAGGTGGGGAAGTCAGTTACACGTTCAAGGGTAACATCACGAGTAATAACGACAACATCATTGAGAGTAGCACCAGTTACCAGTGTAATGCTGCCAGTCGAGCCGCTACCACCAGTTACACTGTAATGCGTTGTCAGCGTTTGAAGAGTGTCATTGACATACACATTCAAGTCTGAGGCATCAAAGAACTCGAATGGGACTGTAAATGCAGTCTGCCCTGCCGTAGCAGTATAGGAGATACGAGGGCTGTTATCGCTAATTAAAATAGTCATGGGTGAATCCTATCACAAGTGTTGTTTGCCATAAACGGTTATCTCTCATTTATTATGCCGATGTCTTCCGACAGGTCGGCTAAATCATATTGCCACGGGATTGTTAAAAAATTTGGCGTATTTCTTGCCAACTCTCTAACGCCCTCATCCACATCGCCATTTACAAAGTTCGAGATTGTTTTGCCGTAACCATGCAGCAAGCCAGCAGGCGCGCCAAGCGGCGCGGACACAGCATCATATCCGTCAATTCCATAATACTTAGGCTTAATGAAAGACTTTTTCTCATCAATAACCCCAGCACCAGCCAGCACTTCAAGGCCCGTGTAAGCTATGTCTCCATAGATTCCAGCTAAACCAGCATAGTCAACAGACCGGGCTAGTATATCTTGAGGGCTATTGTTTTCAAACCACCAGTCAGACTTACGCATTTTTAACACACCATAACCAAGTGCAACGGCTGACATTACTTGCACCGCGCGATGTCGTTGTGTTGGGTCTGCAAGTCGGGCAGTAACACGAGGCAAAGCACCAAGACCAAAACTCATAAAGACAAATGGTAAGGCTAATGCGCCATCAGAAACCTTAACAAGCTTTTCCTCTCCCACTGTCAGGCGCGGATCAGGTTCAAGGCCGAGTGGCTTCATCCATTTTCTATACTTTACATAAACTGCACCACGAACAAGAATTGGTTTATCTGCGTTAGAAGCAATCACAACAGTATTGTGAATACCTGTTTCTAGCGCATTTACAAAAGACTGTTTAGCCGCGCGATCTTTTGCTGTTCGCCCGCTCCACTCGCTTACATTCGCAAAGAACAATGAGTTTGGTTTGCTATACGGAGTTTCGCCAGCATCATTTTTAATGTTAGCTATATTCTTAGCTGTGTCTTCGTCAATCCCCATACGAGCAAGAAAGGCAATATCTTTAGGATCAATCTTGCCATCTTGCCACTCAATAGAATGTTTAATAATCCGGCTAGAACGCAACATGGCATCCATGCTCCGCCACATTTTTGTCATAGGAGTAAGAAAGCTGCCGACAACAGGAAGAGAATGGTATCGCTGCATAATAGAGTTAATCAGTTTTTCCTCACGATACATTTCGCCCAAGCGAGTATTATCAGAGGTAATTCTGTTGTTCATGCCTGTTTGTGTGTAACCCAATGCCTCTACATACTCTGCATTTTCTTTGCGGGAAAGTTGAGCGGTGGCTCGGTCGATCGGGCTAGTCACTAAATCAAACCACGGCTTTAATCCGTGTTGACCAATAATGCCATGAAAGTCGCCCATAGTAGCTTGAGCCGCACGACCAAGATATGTTGCTTGAGTTAAGTTCTTTAACACGTTAGCAAAGCGACCAGTCCATCGCCCCGGGTCTGTAATAATTGCACCGCGCAATGAGTCAAAGTCAGCAACCATGTCTCTCTTGTAATCTTGAATGGCCTTATTGCTATATCCAGCTTTGGTTAAATCAATTTCTGCCTGTTGCAAAAACTCATCAAAACTTTGATTGCCAAAAAACTTTCGATACTCAATAGACAGTGCCATTTTGCGGACATAATCATTCAAGATTGATGGGTCTGTATGAATGAACTTAAGAAGTTCGTAATCTGGAATATTACCAAGACTTCTAAAGTTTACAAATTGACTGCTTAACTTGCCAGACACAGATGGATCATAAGCATCAGTGCTAATAATAGTGTCAACAATACGCTCGGCACGTTCTCTTGCGCCAAGCTGAACATAATCACCAACAGCATCGTCCCAGTAAGATGACCGCTCATCTGGAGAATACCTTATAATTAACTGAATCAACTCCTCTTGCATCTGAGGGTTGGCTGCGATTTCTTTTGAGCGATATAGTCGGCTCAGGTAGTTTTGTTTTTGCTTAAACTCAGGTAGCCCATCCAACAATCGTTTTTTTCTTTCAAGGTTTTTAAGTTGTCTTTGAAGCAGCGAGTCTAGATTGCTTCCCTTTTCAATAGCATCTTGCAGATATGCCTTGTTAATTAAATCAATTTCGTCTTTTGTTGTCTTAATTAAAGACGGAATGTTTTCAACACCATCCATTAGGCCAACAGCTTTGGCCTTCTCAAGAATGTCATCATAAACTTTGTTAATTTTGCCAATAGCTTTCTTTTCATAGTCAGTAAGTGACCGAGAAAAAGATGGGTCAGCCATTTTTGCCCGGAGATGAATCAAATCAGAAAACTCCTCCGAGAAGCTATTTGTTCCAGACATTTTCTTTGTAAGAAACTCGTCGCGTTGACCAAATACAGAAGGGGCTTCCGTTAAGTCGCTTGCATTTTGCACTTGTAAGTCTTGCAACTCAGCAATCAGATTGTTCAAATCTGTTTCATACTTGCGAGTATTGGTTTCAATAGATTGCACACCCAATCCCTCAACATTCCTATCGAGGGTTACAGCATTGTTCTCAACCAAATCAGCGTGTTTCTTTTTATAGTAGTCAGGCAAGTCCGAAGCACGAGTTCGTTTCAACGGAGTGGGAATCATGTTGAAAAGAGGGTGGTCAGAAAGAAGTGTTTTTCTTTGACCATAGCCCGATGTCATTTGTTTTAATGCGCGTTCATTTGTTTTATCAATCCACTTCACAAGCGTTTCTGGGTCTTGTGGGCGACCTGATTGACGCGCAACCTCACGATGGACAAGAAACTCCATGTATTCAATCGGGCTTGGAATATCCATTTGAGCCAGTGGCTTTGCTCCTTTAATTTCAGGCTTAGTCCACGGCTTCCTGTAAAAGTTTTCAACTACTTGCTCATAGTTAATGTTGACACCATCTTTGGCTAATTCAACGCCATCGCCGCGTTCATTTACTTTGCCTTCATAGTTCAGCTTAACCCCATCAACCTCATCACCGAGAGTTGTGCCACGCATAGTGCCAACCTCAAAGTTTCGTTGCGCTGCATTGCCGCTTGGAATTAGATTTCTTGCAACAGATGGAACAGCACCAACCAAGCCACCAAGCCCGGTATTAGCAGCCATATTAACTGCAACTTCTGTGGGGGTAGCAAGATCATCAAATGGAACGCGGATAGCCTCAGAGACACCACCAACCACAGCACCACCTTTAGCACCAGCTTTGAAGGCTTGCCTAACGCCCATAGTGCCAGTAACCATGCCACCGATGCCCTTCATAATAGGCACGGGGAAAGCAAGGTTAAGGGGATCAAGAAGACCAGCTACCAACGAATTAAACATACCAGACTGCCCCAGCACGGAACGTCTCTCCATGTTTTTATTTATAGAGTTTACTTTGAAATCAAAGTGTTCCTGATTCCTTGCGCCAACCAAATGCTCGGCATACTCTTCATGCCCCTTAACAGCTTGAGCAAAGTCAAAGTCTGGGTCACGCGGAGCATCCGCAAAGTCTATAAGTTCGTGTGCAAAGTCTGCAATCGGAGCATACTGATAACCCAACTGAGCCTGTAGAGTTTCCACAAAGCTTGCAGGGGTATTAGATGTTTGGGAGTTACCAAAGTCAGCAGTGTAAACTGGACGCTTCATATAAAGGCTTCCTTATCTTGCAACCATTAAAGCAGCATCTTCCGGAGAAAGATCACCAATACCCTGTGGGGTTGTGTTTACAATTAAATTGTGCCTACGGATTGCTTCATCTTTTTTCTGCTCTGTGCGGCGATCCATAAACTGTTTAATTGCAGCAGCACCAAAAGATACCTGTCGCCCATTTGCGTTATACATCGGCGTTCCATCAGGTCTTACGAACTTATATTGAGCGGTATTGTTTGCACCCATCTCGACATCAAGATAGTAATCAACACCCAAAGTAGGTTTCTTATAAGCTGGAACTCTGCCAGCTGCGTCCGGCTCTGGTTTGTAAAAAGACAAAAGAAGATTATTCATCTGTGAATCAAAAACCTTCAACTGCTCTCTATCAAGAAAAGCTTCTGGAGCATAACGGCTTCTCGCCTCAACACCCTTTTGTTGTCGCACTATAGATGGTCGAATATATTGACTTGCTACATAGTTTTGTCGATACGCGCTAGTAACAACAGAGTCAAGATTAGCCCGGTCAGACAAAGCAACGGCAATACCAAAGTCAGCCATTTCAGCAACATGCTCTGGAAGGATTTCTTTATTTTTTTCCTTCAAATACTTAATCATCATGCTTTGCATATCTTTCATAGGCTCACCAGACTTGGTGATCGTAGAAAAGTTTTCGCTCAATACAGAATGAAGAGTATCTAAATCTTCTGGTTTGTTTTGGGGTATGCGCCGAGCATATGCCAATGCCTTTTGGGGGTCATCGCCATAGTTTTGCATAAGGCTATCAAGCCTAATTAAAAATCCGGCCTCATCTTTAAGGCCATATTCAGAAAGATTTCCGTTATATTGTGTAGAAACATTTCTGTATAAATCTACAGCATTTCTGATTTGATCGTCACCAACCTCGCTTAAAAACTTTAGAGAGTCAAAAGCGCGAACCATTTCGCTGGAAGCAAATGGGGCGTTCAAAGCTATCTGAACAAGATTATTATGAGCCTCTGGAGCTTGGGTAAACATATTGGCAGCATTGATTCCAACACCAGCATAAACAAGGTCGAGGTCATCCTGATTAGCTTTGGTTAATTCTGCGGGAAACCCATCGCTCATAAGATTTTGCACATTAAGCTGAGAAGACACAACTTGTTGCTGCTTAAACTTTGCCTCTCTAAGTGAAGAAAGAAAACTGTTTAGTGTATTTTTCCTTGCTGTTTCAGAGGATGTTTCTTCAATAAAATCCTCAAGCCACGGCATATCTTTTTTGATTGCATCTGGAATAACACCAGATTCAACACTGGTTTCAAACAAAACCAACTCTTGATACCCATAACCCTTTACTGCATTTTGGATGCGACCATTGCGAAGCTGGTCGTTAAGTATGTTAGTTAACTCCCTACGCTTTTCTCCAGTCATATTGAAGAACTGAATTGCATTGTTATCTAGGTCATCTAGGACAAGCTGTGCTGTGGTTTGCGCTTCTTCAAAGTCACCATTCAAAGCATAACTGCCGACCATGCCAATAGTCCGGCGAATGTCTAACTCATACTGAGAGCGTGACAGTTCTTGTTCTTGATTAAACTTTTGAGTTTTAATATCTGCAACATTACGTTGACGCAAAACACCAGCATCATTAAGAAACGCACTAGCTACCGCATCACCACCGGAAGCGGAAAGATTCTTGGCAGTCTCATCCATCCAAGTGCTGAAGTTACGAGAGAACTCTTCTTCTGTTCTATATAGCTGACGAAACTCTATCGCTGTATTGACAGACTGCTCCTTGAGAGCAACTGCATACTTCTTGTTTAACTCTTGCTGTGCAGTCTCATAGCCAACCCTGCCCAAGCTTGAGGGCGGATCGTGATAAACTACCTGTCCATTCTCATCAAGAGCCTGAACCTTTGCGGCAAAGTCCTTACCAGCCCTTACTTGGCGCGTTTCTTCAAGTTGAAAAAAGCTACTCGCAACAGACCCAAGAGCCTCAGCTTTTTGCGCTAAGACTTTATCCTCGCCCGAAGCAAGACGAACAACACCAATTGGTTTGTTAAGGACACCTTGCCCGGCGCGTGTTCTTTTAATCTCAACAGCCATGCTATCCTCTATCCATCAATCCATCAGAAGGAGTTCCAACCAATGTTGTTGTTGTAGTCGTTGGGGCTTTGTAAAGACTTGCAGCAGTAAGGGCAGTGTTAAACAAGCTTTGGCGCGCTTGAGTTTTGTATTGCTCCGCAGTGATGCGTCCCTGCCTACGAGTTTCTTCCGCTTGACGCTCAATGTTTTCAACCTCGCGGCGTTCTTGTTCGCGCAGTCGGTCAACATCAACACCATAGCGTCGAGCCTCTTCCTTGCGTAGTGCTTGGATGCTGCGATCACCACGACCCATAAAGGCAGCTAACGCAATGTTAGATGCAATTAGTTCATCAAACTGCTCTGAGCGTTGCCTGTGCTGTTGTGTTGTAATCTCTTGCACATCAAAGCGTTGCTTGCGTATCTCGGCAGCTTGGCGTTCTGCTTCACGCCGTGCCGCTCTTGCAGCCCGCTTGCTTGCGCCATAACTGGCGATGCCAGAACCTACTGCTAGTGCTGCTTGCCACATTAGAAAGTCACCTCAATAACCATACCATTTAGTTGTAAATCAAAAGGAACAGACTGACTAACTGTAACAGACGGGTCTTTTGAAATACCAATTAACCTAAACTCTTTTCTACCAGTAAACTTAGACCTATCCAAAGAGAAATCATCGTTTACATTCCTGATAATCATATCCTTACTATTGACCGATGCAGACAAAGTGTCCTGCAAATCAAGAGTAACCATATCAATCTTGCGCGGCGCAGCAGTCATCGGGCCGCCACCCATCAACGCATCAATAGGCATTGTCTGTAAGATGGGGGTGAATTGATAACCAATGTAAGCTGTCGTAATTTCCTTAACGCTAGATACATCAACCTCCCCAGAGGCCACAGTAAACTCGCCAATGTAATCTGTGCCGCTAACCACGCGAACCACAGCACCATCAGAGAACTGGCTGCTAACGTCGAACACGCCATCATCGTTAACGATTGAGCTAAACTCATCGCAGTAATCCATCGGCATCTCTTCGTTAAACTTCTCAAGGTAGTAACGATTAGTGCCATCACCCTGATCGCGAACAGCAATGCAATACACATTGCGGTCAACAGCGCAAACACTGTGGAACTTGCCCGATGTATCCCACAGCATCCACCCAGCGCGTTGATCGCCGCGAGAGGAGTAGAAGACAGACATAGTGCCATCATTGTTAATCAAGAAGCAGTATGACTCAGCCCGGTCAAAGCCACCCTTAATACTTGCAGACTGGATAGGAGAACGCATCAGATGGGTAGCAGTCACAGACACATTCTCTGTGTTGTAGGCTTGCTCCACCTCACTATACACATAAGACCCCAGCATCTTGCCGGAGGCTTGCGTATAGAGGGTTGCGCCATCAAAAGGCTGTGGTCGCATATAAGACGAGCCGTAAGGTGTCTGACGCTTAATTATGGCGTTTGCAGGGGTAACAGGTCTATCAGTGAAAGCAGGAATGAATGACTCAGAAGAAGCAGAGAATATCTGTAGGTCACGATTAACCACAAGATGACGGATATGAGAGAACTCACCAAAGTTAGAGTTAAGATCAATGGCATCACTGTCCGCCCCCGTGCCTATGTCGAAGTTAAAGAAGTTGGCAGACTTGGAAGCCCAGACATGACCGGGCTGTGCTGTCGTGCCAGCAAACCACAGGCGACCTTCGTGGAATGTTACAGCAGCAGGGTAGCCGCGAACAGCAGAGTAAGACTGCTCATACCACTCTGGGGTAGCAGCACCGCTTGAAATTTCAACAGAGCCGCCACCGATAGCAGAAGAAGAAGCATTAGATCCAGCAGTGTATTCAAAAGTATTAAGGTCAATAACCTTGCTTACAGTTTTTGTTCCCTCCATGTGAGAGGCGTTAAGACCTCCCAAAGCCCCCACGCGATCAATAACAAAAACGTCACCAACACCCATACCGTGAAGAGGCATAGTAACTTGAACAGCACTAGTGCCAGCAAACACCTCAATAGAATCTGGCGCAAGGCGACGAAGTATCGTGCCAGTAATGTCCACCCTAACTTGAGTTGCGCTAACATATGTTTTTATCTCACAAGGCGTATTACCAATTAGCAGATACGAACCAACGTGACCTGATACAAAGTAACTACTGCTTGCAGTTACAAGAACATTCGTGCCGGACGTAGCCGCAGGATCTAGTGTAACACCACCCTTTTGGAATTTGTAGTAGGGGTGTGTTGGAGAATCATCATTACCATTGTCCTCAAACTCAAACACTTCAGAGACAAAAGTCTTCAACCCAGTCCGGCGAATAAGGCGAGGGGGGAATGTTTCATGGCAGATAATTGTTACATCGCCAGAGGAGGCCATTGTAATTTCTTTTAGTCTTGCCGTTGTCCACGGGCAACTGCTAGAGCCAGACAAGCTAACAGGTGTGGTATCAACCTCACCAGTAGTCGGGTTGATAAAGAAAATATCGAGGGCATTATTCTTAAAACAAAAG
>Ga0181400_1000771_pt1 | contig 13853 bp, 9 predicted proteins | sample 23SPOviralmetaG_FD_130129 | JGI IMG/M metagenome (GOLD analysis project Ga0181400, IMG submission 130129) | Marine viral communities from the oligotrophic San Pedro Time Series (SPOT) site, San Pedro Channel, CA, USA - 23 SPOT_SRF_2011-06-22 | ecosystem: Environmental > Aquatic > Marine > Strait...
AGGGGTTACTGTAGGTAGCGCACAGGGCCAAACCTACAAAATAGAATATGGAGAATTTTTTGACGGTAAAAACACTTCATCATTAAGTTTAACAACTGGAACACAACCAGGTGGAACAGAAGATGGTGTAGATATAGTATTTCCTCCAGGGAATTATATTTTTACTATGAGTGATTTTGATACTAGTACTTTTAGTAATGGTAGAACAGAATTTGGTTTATGGACAACTTATGGGGATTATGCTACATATAATCTTGAAAACCAAGATGGATCTGGAGCTAACCCAGTTACTGTAAATTATGTTAATACAAATTACCAAGCAACTTCAATTGATTTATATTATGAAGCTATAGTACCTAGTGATGGTAATGGGTTTCCTAGCACTCTAGTTGGTTCGGGTAATGGAACAACGGTTAGTGAAACTGTAAACTATTTCTTTTTCTATAGTGGTGGTAATAATACCTATCAAAGGTTCAATATAGAGGCTGATGGAAATTATTCTCTTGAACTTTATAGAAGTGCAACCTATGGTAATGATATAAAAATATATATAGAACCAGACCAAGGCACTACAGGAGCTAATCCTTCTGCAAATGCTACATTAAGTTTCGAAATGGCTAATGGTGTTGCTATTCAAACGTCTGATGTTTTATTAAATAATTTAACTGAGGGTCAACAAGTCTTAATTCAAATTACTGGTACTTTAAATATTTTATCTGTTAATTTAAATGCTTTTTATAACACTTCTATAGCTAACCCAACAATAAATGCTCTAATAGGATCACCACAACCCCAGGGAACATGGAATAATCCTTATGTAATTACTGGATCAATTAGTAACAGATATGTAGGTGGAGCAGAAGTTCCATCAGCATTTGCAACAAAAGTAGTAGATGCTTATGTTGTATATTCTTCTTCATTATCATCCAGCTTAGATGGAGCCTATATATTTGATGTAACACCAACTTTTGGAACATTATCTGTAACAGCATCTGTAGTTGTTAGTTCATTTACAGATACACAAGCCCCTCTTTATGGTAATGCCATTTATGGTCAAGATGAATACGGAGGTGCAGGTTCAGGTGGTGGAACTACTTGGACAACAGCCTCTATAATTTTATATACAGGTTCTTTTGATAATTTCCCAAATGAAATGCCGGAATTAGGAGGTAACATATTTGCTGAAACTAGCTCATATAGTTTAACTCACCATGAAGGAGAAAGAATAACACTTCATGCTGAATTCTCCCCCGGGGAATTACAATATCATGATGTAGTAAAAATGGCATTACGTGTAGGAAGTGGCTCAAATGATCCTTCTGTTGTAGAAAATTCATTAGTAGTAACAGAATATAGTATGAGTTTTTCTTCATCAGTCGATCCTAATGTAGACCCATCTATTCCAACAGTATTTAGTGATGACTTAAATTTTGATAAAGCATTAGATTGCCAACCTTTATTAAATAATTACAATGATTCAAGAATAAATGGGTGGTTAATGGATGTAGATTACAATACCGGAATTTTAACCCCATCCAACTGGCAACAAATTATAGAATATTCGGCTTCAAAAGCTTCAGTCCCTGAATCTAATTATACTATATTGGCTTCATCAAGACCTAGATATTTTGGAGTAAGAGGATTCCAAGAAAATTCAAATGAATGGACTCCAGGGGATTTTGGAACTTATGGTAAGTTACCTATTATTGAAATTTCAAGAGGTTATTTAGCTTATTTTGATAAAACTAGTGATTTATATCCTTTATTAAATAATACTACTCAATATAACATTCAATATTTAATTGGTCAAGATGGTGTAGCAACCCAACCTAAATTATCGGATATTACATTATATAATGTCCAAGGAACATTTGATTCTTTCCCTCAGGTAAGTAAAGGAACAGTATCACTTAATACCATAGATTCTGATGCTTTACAATCTTTAAACGGTTTAATACAATTTGAAAAAGTTACCAAAAAACCAGTACCTATAGTTTATACCCAAAAATCTGGAATATTTCCAAATTATACTTACATAGAAGGTATAAATGATGAGGGCACATCAACAGGTATTTTTGCATATACAGGTTCTGGTATTGATTTAATTGGTAATGAACCGGTAGATTCTTCTATTGTACCTACTTTTGCAAATTATAGTGTTTTAGCAGAAGATAATAATTTTGGGGCTCAATCAACAGATTTTGGTCCTGAAGTATTTAAATCCACTGAAAAAACACCATCAACAACTTTAACACCCAATATAACAGCATCCTATGTAGATGGTAGTACAACAAGGCAAGTATATGACACAAGTACAGGTATTTTAACTATACCAAATACTGATGATTATAATGGTGCAGGCGGAAATGGAGCACCAACTTCACAACCCTATAATTTAACAATGGAATTAGGTATTGATAGTACCCCATTAGTATATGCAGTACAAACAAGTAATGCTGGTAAAGGTGGAGGATATAATACATCAGTTGACTTAGGTAGTATAAATTTTAAATTTCAAAGAACAACAAGTGGTGGTCCTACAAATTCTTCATTTTCAACTTTTACACCTCAAAACCTAACAGTAACTTTAGTAAATTACATTCAACAATCTCAAGGAGGTATTCAAACAGTAACAAGAAACTTTTTAGCAGCTGCTAGTTCTTTGGTAAATAGTACATCACAGGGTATTACAATTATATTTAATGCCAGTACAATTAAAGGGATATTACCTTCTAATTATTCAGCAGTTCAACAGGGTGGTCCTTTATTAAAACAAAGGTGGCTAGTGTCAGGGACAGTTCCTGCCTCTTATATTAAACAAGGAAGAAGATTTAGAATCCAAGCCTCTGGAGATTTAATAAACCCTAATGCTTCCCAAAGAGATTTTCAATTAGACCCTAAATTTTTCCCATCAGGCCAAAGTGGAGGGTTCCAATATAAAATAGATTTACAAGGACAGGATAGTAATCCTGTTACAGCAGCACTCCCACCATATTGGGTATTTAAAACTACTACAGGAGATGGAACTGGAGCTATTATTGGTAATAAATTAATAATGACTTCTTCCCAAATGAATAAAGGATATGGTAGAGGATTTATACAAAAGGATTTAGTTTATACCGCAAGTTTTAATAAAGATTTCCCTGATGGGATTGAACCTGGATATGCACAATTTCCAACTATTAGTACTCCCTGGTCTTTACAACCTTATGATGAAATTAGATTTAATAATGATGAAAAACAAAATTATATAATTACAGAAGTTATATCACCTTCTAACCAAACAACATCAAGTTATATAGAAGATGGTGTTGGTAAATTAGAAATAACTTTAGATAGACCAGTACCAGTGAGTTTTGCTGCATTGAAAGAAACCACAGGAGGTGGAGAAGGTATTACTTTAGATGTACTTGCTACATCTTCAACAGCAGTATTCGAACCTGATGGTGGAGGTGGAGGAACTGTTGTAGAACCAGAATCAAAATCTACACCACAACTTGTTAAAACAACATACCCTCAACAAAAGTTTAGACCTCTAGATTTCTTTGTAATAAGAAGATATGTAGATGATGCTAGTTCTTTAATTACATCACAACAATATCCTTATAGTAATCCTCCATTTACAGGGTCATCAGCAGGATTTATGCTTCCAGAGTACCCTATAAGTACACTAAAAACAAACCCAGATGAAATATTATCTGATTTAATTGATAAAAAACTAATAGATTAACATATTTATAACATATAACAATATTTATATAAAAACAACAAAATGGGATATTTAAATAACGCAGTAGTAACAGTTGATGCTATCTTAACAACAAAAGGTAGAGAAGCATTAGCATCAAACGATGGTTCGTTTCAAATTACTCAATTTGCACTATCTGATGATGAAATAGATTATACACTTTTTAATCCAACTCATCCCTCAGGTTCTGCATATTATGGAGAGGCAATTGTAAACCAACCATTATTAGAAGCTTTTCCTTTGGAAAGTCAAATAATGAAATACAAACTAACAACTTTACCTAGAGGTACAGCAAAAATGCCAATTTTAAATCTTGGATATGCTGCTATTACTTTACAACAAGGAGCACAGTTAGCAATTACACCACAAACCTTAAATTATTTAGGTAATGATCAAACTTTTGAAACTAGTGGGTATACAGCTACAATCGCTGATGTAAGAACTTTAGCTTCATTTGAAGGGTTAGGAATTCAATCTGCTGCTACTACAAATGCAAACGCAACAGCAACCCAAACAATTGGAACTAATGTATCAGCAACTGTAACCGGAACACAAATAAATTTAAGAGCAACAACTATTAATACTTTATTTGGAACCCAAAGTACTTTAGTAACAACATTAACTGTAATTGGTTTAGATAGTGGTGCACGAATCACAGTACCTGTAACAATAACTAAATCAACCACATAAAAAATAAATAAATGAGCTTTAACAGACTAGACCCAGAAGATTTTGTAGTAAGTGCGGATGCAGTAGCAACAGCTGTATGGTCAGCAAACCAACCTACTTTATCAACATTTTTTACTTCCTCAGCACAAGAAACAGGACAATCAGGTGAATTTTATTTAAATATATTAAATACGGGTAGTGAACAAGCTAATTCCGAAATACAATTTGCTATTGCTTATGGAGATGCAACTGGTGGTGGTGCCGCTGCTTATAACCCTGATGTAAATAGTTATTCTCCTTCAACAACTACTTATGGTTCTTATAGAACATTAGTACTAGAAGATGAAAATGCCGAATTTACATTTGGAGATGTTACAGGTAGTTATTTTTATGCCCTTAGTATTGAGAGAGCAAGATATAAAGAAACCCTATTCCCAGGTTCTTTAAATTTATTTTTATCAAGTAGTGTAAGTGGTTATGAAACTTTACAATTAACTGATAACTCACAGGATGTTACAATACCCCAATATTTTGGTACTATGAGAGCTTACCAGATTATTAGTGGATCAAATGGAACTGCTTATAACAAAACTTCTGGAATAAATCAAAATAATACTGGATATACTTCAAATAGTGGTTCTTATGGTTTATTTCTTCCGGATATTGGAACTATTCTTTTAAATGGGGCTGCCCTAGATATTTCTGACACTCCAGAAGGTATTAATTTAGATACTGATAGAACATCTAATACAGATGCTAACAATGCTCAAAAACTATTTACACATATGTCAGGTAGTGGTGGAGCCCAATTTAGTTTAGGTTGTCAAGAAACAATTACTTCTGATTATATTTTTGTAAGATCAAGAAGTTCAGAATTTAATTATTCAGAAAACCCATCATTTATATCAGGTTCAACTGGTGAAGTATTATATTCTTATTTTATAAACAACCCAACAGTATACCCAACAACAGTAGGTTTATATAATGATGCAAATGATTTATTAGCAGTAGCTAAATTATCAAAACCTATACAAAAAGATTTTACAAAAGAAGCTCTTATTAGAGTTAAATTAGATTTTTAAGATGAATGGCGGCTTTCAAACAATTCAATGCACAGGATATAATTGTATCGCCACTAGAAGTAAATAAATCATTTACTTTTGCTGGAGATGGTGAACTATCAGCATCTAATGCAGATGTAAATAGATTCTTAGGAACAAATATAAATTTTACTGCTTCAAATAATAACGAAACAGGATTTAACTCAGGTAGTTTAATTTTATCCCAATCTTCAGTATACGATTCAGTTAAAGAACTATATTATTCAAATTATCTAACTTCAAGTTTTGGTGATGATGCAATAACTGCTAGCGTATTATTAGGCTCTGAGCCATCTGGGAATGTATTAATAGGCCCTAATGGATCTAACGGTAGATACGTAAATTATTTACAATCTTCATTAACACAATCACGTTACTTTCCTACAGGATCAGAAGAAAATATTTTAGTATTTTCTATACCTTCTAAATTATTTGGAGACTATATCCAACCAGAATCATTTGTATTAAATTTAAATAATGATGGCAGTGAATGGTCTCAAACTTCAGAAATTACAGATGATGGAAATGGTAATTTACTTTCAGCTAGTATCAATATAGGACAAATATTTTATCCTCATGGTATCGCTATAATAACACAACAAGATTTTGAAGGAAATAATTTAGAAAATGCATATTCGGGTTCACAAATATCTTGTTCATTTTCAAGTTCATATACTATATATGAAACACAATATAAATGTACAATAGGAGAAAGTGAATTTAATTTTTCACAAAACCCTAGTATTATATCATCTAGTTTAACTGGGAATGAAAATACTTCAAGTGGTGTACCCTATGATTTTGCAACAGGTTCTTATTTTAGTCCCTATGTAACAACTATAGGTATGTATAATAATGATCATGAATTGTTAGCAGTAGGTAAATTAGCACAACCATTACCAACATCACAAACAACAGATACAACAGTCTTAATTAATATAGATAGATAATGGCACAAACTCTTTCAAATTTAGGAATACAAAGTGGAGGTGTTATATTAGCTAAACACGTATCACAATCTGTAGACGCCTTTACTAAAGCAGAAGCATATGATGTTACTCTATCAGGATCTTTAACCTTATCTGGAAGTTTATTATTTTCTGGTTCCTCAGTTGATTCTTTTTCTATAAAGGGAATACCAAATGCTTCCCAAACTAATGTATTATCATATAATAGTTCTACGGGGGGTGTAGGTTATGTAGCTGCTAGTAGTTTTGTACCTCAACCTTCTGTTAGCCCATATGAAACTGGTAGTAATTGTGCTATTAAACCTTTAGAAGGTGGTAATATAGTTGGTAGTACTTTTTGGTCTAATATAGGAGGTGGTCAAAAAAATTGTATTGATTCTACATATAGTGTTATAGGGGGTGGATTTCAGAATTATATAACAACCGACTATTCATATATAGGAGGAGGATATTACAATACGGCATCAGGTGGGTGTAGTTTTGTAGGAGGTGGTTTATGTAATAATTCTGATGGAGAATATTCTATTATAGTAGGAGGAAAATGTAGTATAGCAATTGGTGAAAAATCATTTATTGGTGGTGGAGGTTGTAATTTAGCAAGTGGTCTACATTCTACTATCGCTGGTGGGGCCTCCAACACAGCATCAGCGGATCATAGTTTTATAGGTGGGGGTAATTGTAATGAGATTATAGATAATTCAAATGATTATTCTATGATAATAGGAGGCAATTTTAATAATGTAGCAATTAATGGTAATTATGGTGCAATAGTGGGTGGTTTAGAAAATCAAATTTGCCATGGTCATTCATTTATTATTGGTTCTTGTATAACAAGTTCTGCTCAATGTACTACTCATGTAAATAATTTAAATGTAGGTTGTACAACACAAATGCAATTAAGAAATCCAATTGGAACAGGTCAGGCAGGAATGTTAACAGCTTGTGACGCTGGAGGTGGAGTAGCTGAGTTATATTTTCATGATGGGACTTCATATAAAAAAGTTTGTTTAGTACCGTAAAAGAAAAAAGTTAATATTTATAATAAAACCTGATGGCCCATAAATTAGAAAATATTTTTAATCCAAATGTTGATGAAATCTCACAAGGTTTTACAATCAATTCTTGGCACGTTTCCCAATCCGTAGATGCATTTACAGCTGCAGATGCATATGATATATCAATATCAGGTTCATTCAATAATACAGGTTCAGCATCATTTTCAGGAAGCGTATTTACTCCAGACTTACCCGATACTTCAACTGATTTTGAAGTAGTTGTTGTTGATAATACAACAAAAGAAGTAAAGAAAACAAATTTATTAAATGCAGGTTCATCGGGAACAAGTGGTTCATCTGGTACATCAGGTTCAAGTGGCACAAGCGGTTCATCAGGAACTTCAGGTTCTTCAGGCACAAGTGGTTCTTCAGGTATTAGTGGTTCTTCAGGTACTTCAGGTGAAGATGGAGATAAATACGTTACAACCTCAACAACCTGTAAAGATTTAGGAGTAGGTAATACTTGTATTACTGTAGGGGTAGGATTAGCTTATTCTACTGGTCAAGAAATGATAATGGCCAACAGTACTACAGCTTTTCAAACTGCGTTAGTTGATAGTTATGACCCAGTTACAGGAATTTTATGTTATGGTGATATTATAACCCAAGTAGGAACTGGAAACTATTGCAATTGGGAAGTAAATCTTGCTGGAACCGTAGGAGGTTCATCAGGTACATCAGGCTCTTCAGGCACATCCGGTTCAAACGGTTCAAGTGGAACATCAGGCTCAAGTGGAGCAGATGGATCATCGGGATCAAGTGGTTCATCAGGTACATCAGGTTCAAGTGGAACATCAGGTTCTAGTGGTGCCTCAGATAAATATGCTACAACATCAACAACCTGTTTTACATTAGGAGGCAGTGGTTGTATATTTGTAGACACAGATTTAGCATATACTATTGCTCAATCTATTATTATAGCATACGATATTAATAATCATCAAGAATGTGAAGTATTATCTTATGATAGTACAACGGGTGAATTATGCTTTGATTCTCCTACTTCTACAACAGGTAGTGGTCAATATTGTAGTTGGACCGTTAATTTAGATGGTGCAACAGGTGGAGATGGATCATCTGGATCTTCAGGCTCATCAGGTACAAGTGGAACTTCAGGAACATCTGGTTCTTCGGGTACATCAGGTTCATCGGGTTCATCCGGTTCTTCAGGAGCTAGTGGTTCATCCGGATCATCAGGTACAAGTGGCACTTCTGGTTCTAGTGGTGAAGATGGATCTTCAGGTTCATCCGGATCATCTGGTTCTTCAGGATCAAGTGGTTCATCAGGTACAAGTGGTTCTGCAGGAACTTCTGGTTCAAGTGGTACAAGTGGTACATCTGGTTCATCAGGTACCGCCGGTTCATCAGGCACATCAGGTTCTTCAGGGACAAGTGGCACTTCAGGTACTTCTGGATCCTCTGGTAATTCAGGAACTAGTGGTTCTTCAGGAACATCAGGGACATCAGGTTCAAGTGGTACATCAGGTACATCAGGGACATCAGGTTCAAGTGGTTCAAGTGGTACAAGTGGCTCATCAGGTTCATCAGGTACAAGTGGCTCATCAGGTACAAGTGGGGAAGGTGGATCCTCAGGCTCAAGTGGAACATCAGGTTCAAGTGGTGAATCTGGTACATCCGGCTCTTCAGGCACATCAGGTTCCTCAGGAACAAGTGGTACTTCAGGTTCTGCAGGAACCTCGGGTTCAAGTGGCACAAGTGGTACATCTGGTTCATCAGGCACAAGTGGTTCATCAGGTACTTCTGGTACATCGGGTTCAAGCGGAACTTCAGGTACAAGCGGTTCATCAGGTAATTCTGGCTCTTCAGGTTCAAGCGGTTCATCAGGATCAAGTGGTACATCTGGTACATCAGGTTCAAGCGGTTCATCAGGATCAAGCGGTACAGGAGGTTCTTCAGGTACATCAGGTACATCAGGCACAAGCGGAACATCTGGATCCTCGGGCTCATCAGGTTCAAGTGGTACAGCAGGTTCAAGTGGGTCTTCTGGTTCATCTGGTTCATCAGGTACAGCAGGTTCAAGTGGTACAAGCGGAACATCAGGTTCTTCAGGAACTAATGGTTCAAGTGGTACAAGCGGAACATCAGGTACAAGCGGTACTTCGGGCACATCAGGATCATCTGGTTCATCTGGTTCTGCAGGAACTTCTGGTTCAAGTGGTACAAGTGGTACATCTGGTTCTTCAGGAACAGCAGGTTCAAGTGGTACAAGCGGAACATCCGGTTCAAGTGGTACTTCAGGCTCTTCAGGATCATCTGGATCCTCAGGCTCATCAGGCACAAGTGGAACTTCAGGGGAATCAGGAGACATATATGCCGATTGTAGTACTCAATCAATTACTTTACCCCAAACAATAGGTGCTACTCTTAACTTAACTATAGGAACAGATTTAGCATATAGCGCAGCACAAAGTGTAATACTTAGTACTAGTGCTACACAATATTTAGAATGTACTGTAGACTCATATAACTCAACAACAGGAGCAATTGTATTAACTGTTATCGAATCAGTAGGTTCTATTTCAGGATCAGCAACTTGGTGTATAAATTTAGCGGGTGCTAGTGGAGGAGATGGTTCTTCAGGTACATCAGGTACAAGTGGCACTTCAGGTACATCAGGTACAAGCGGTTCTTCAGGTACATCAGGTTCATCAGGTTCATCAGGTTCCTCAGGATCAAGTGGTACTTCAGGAACAAGTGGCTCATCTGGTTCCTCAGGATCAAGTGGTACAAGCGGCTCTTCAGGTACTTCTGGTACATCTGGTTCAAGTGGTGAATCTGGTTCATCAGGATCAAGTGGTTCATCAGGTTCAAGCGGTACTTCAGGAACAAGCGGTTCTTCAGGTTCATCAGGATCAAGTGGTACAGGAGGTTCTTCAGGTACATCAGGTACTTCAGGAACAAGTGGCACAAGCGGCTCATCAGGATCAAGTGGTTCTTCGGGAACAGCAGGTTCAAGTGGCTCATCTGGTTCATCAGGTTCATCAGGTACAAGCGGTTCTTCAGGAACATCAGGTACTAGTGGTTCAAGTGGAACCAATGGTTCATCAGGTACATCTGGAACTAGCGGATCAAGTGGTACAAGTGGTACTTCCGGTTCTTCAGGTTCATCAGGCTCAAGTGGCACATCAGGTACATCTGGATCAAGTGGAACATCTGGAACTAGTGGTTCATCTGGTAATTCAGGAACATCTGGTTCAAGTGGAACAAGTGGTTCATCAGGAAATAGTGGTACATCAGGTTCATCAGGCACAAGCGGCTCATCAGGTACAGCAGGTTCAAGCGGCACATCAGGATCAAGCGGTTCATCAGGATCAAGTGGCACATCAGGTTCAAGTGGTACATCAGGTACAAGTGGAACATCAGGTACATCTGGAACCTCAGGTTCAAGTGGATCTTCAGGTTCAAGTGGTACAGCAGGTTCAAGTGGCACATCAGGTTCTTCAGGTAATTCAGGTACAAGCGGTTCTTCAGGTACAAGCGGTTCTTCAGGAACAGCAGGTTCAAGCGGAACATCAGGAACATCTGGCTCATCAGGTACTTCAGGAACATCTGGAACTTCAGGTTCATCAGGTAATACCGGTGAAGATGGTTCATCAGGAACAAGTGGTACATCTGGTTCATCCGGTACATCAGGATCATCTGGATCATCTGGTTCAAGTGGAACAAGCGGTTCATCTGGTACTTCTGGGTCAAGCGGTACAAGTGGCACTTCAGGAACATCAGGTACTTCAGGTACATCTGGTTCATCAGGCACAAGTGGTTCATCAGGTACTTCAGGTACATCAGGTACAAGTGGCACTTCAGGTACATCCGGTTCTAGTGGAACATCAGGTTCTTCAGGTTCAAGTGGAACATCAGGATCATCCGGATCATCAGGAACATCTGGTTCATCAGGCACATCAGGTTCTAGTGGTACAAGTGGTACTTCAGGGGAATCAGGAGACACATATGCCGATTGTAGTACTCAAAATATATCTTTACCTCAAACAATAGGAGCTACACTTAACTTAACCATAGGAACTGGTTTAGCTTATACTGATGCACAATCCGTAATTTTATCTTTAAATGCCACAAATTATTTAGAGTGTACTATAGACTCATATAACTCAACAACAGGAGCAATTGTATTAACAGTTATTGATTCTATAGGTTCATCAGGAGGTTCTGGAACTTGGTGTATAAATTTAGCTGGTGCTTCAGGTGGTGATGGTTCATCAGGTTCATCAGGAACAAGTGGTTCTTCAGGCACAAGTGGCTCATCAGGTACTTCAGGTTCATCAGGTACTTCAGGTTCATCCGGCTCTTCAGGAACATCAGGTTCAAGTGGTACTTCAGGTACTTCAGGTACAAGTGGTACAAGCGGTTCATCAGGTTCTAGTGGAACATCAGGTTCTAGTGGAACATCAGGAACAAGTGGAACATCAGGAACAAGTGGTTCAAGTGGAACTAGTGGTTCTTCCGGGGTATCCGGAACAAGTGGTTCAAGTGGAACAGCAGGTTCAAGTGGTACAAGTGGTACCTCAGGCACATCTGGAACATCTGGTTCAAGCGGTTCTTCGGGAACATCAGGTTCATCTGGTACAAGCGGTTCATCAGGTACAAGTGGAACAAGTGGCTCATCAGGTACTTCAGGTACTTCAGGAACATCTGGTTCATCAGGTTCAAGTGGTACATCTGGTTCTTCAGGAACAAGTGGTACATCTGGTTCATCCGGTACATCAGGCACATCAGGCTCATCAGGTACAAGCGGTTCATCTGGTAATTCAGGTACAAGCGGTTCTTCAGGTACATCAGGTACTAGTGGTTCAAGTGGAGAAGATGGAACATCAGGTTCAAGCGGAACATCAGGTTCAAGTGGAACTTCAGGCTCATCAGGTACATCAGGCACATCTGGAACCAGTGGTTCATCTGGTAATTCAGGTACAAGCGGTTCTTCAGGAACTAGTGGTTCATCTGGTAATTCTGGAACATCCGGTTCATCAGGTACATCAGGCACATCAGGTTCTTCAGGAACTAGTGGTTCTTCAGGCACATCAGGTTCTTCAGGAACTAGTGGTAGCTCAGGTATATCAGGTCCACTAGGTCCTTACGAATATTATGCTCCCGGAGACGAAGATTCGGGTATTCAACCTGTAAGTGGTTCAAATTCTGCTGCTGGTTGTTGGTCAACTATTGCTGGTGGTCAAAATAACACTGTAAATGCATCTTGTCAATGGGGCTTTATTGGAGCTGGTTATTCTAACATAATAAATACTTGTGCTAAAGGTCAAGTAATTGTTGGAGGGTATGATAATAGTGCCTCAGGAACCATTGGTGTTAACAAAGGAGATTATAATTTTATAGGTGGTGGTTGTGAAAACATCAATTCTGGTGGTGTAGCCGCAATTGTAGCTGGTAGAAATAATAAAATAGAAGGAGTAGGTTTAGGAGCATCTAATACAGGTGCATCTGGTAGTTTTATTGGAGCTGGTGTTGGAAATGAAATTATAGCAGGATGTTGTAGTTTTATAGGAGCTGGTTCTAATAACTTTATAACAAGTAGTCATACTTCAATTGTAGGTGGTATTTTAAATACAGCCTCAGCAGCATGTAGTTTTATAGGAGGTGGTGAAGATAATATTATTACAGGTGAAGGAGGAGGAGGAGTTTATTCTTCAATATTAGGTGGTTGTAGTAATATAGTATCAAGTTCTAATTCTAACATAGGAGGTGGTGATAGCAATACTGTTCAAAGTGCCTACTCTATGGTAGGATCAGGACGACTCAATTGTATAGAAGGGAATGCATTTTATTCAGCAATAGTATCAGGATTTCAAAACTCTATATCATGTTCATTAGAAAGTAATGACTTTAGCTTCATAGGTGGAGGTCAAAACAATATAATAGACGGACAACACGTCTCAATTGTTGGTGGTGTCTTCAACACAGCTTCAGCATCCGGTAGTTTTATAGGAGGTGGTGGTAGTAATTATATTGCAACTAACTCGGATTGGTCAAGTATAGTAGGTGGTACTCTAAACACAGCCTCATCATCATGTAATTTTATTGGAGGTGGAGGTAATAATAGTATTGGTTTATGTAGATTTGGAAGTGTAATTGTTGGTGGTTGTGATAATAATACTACAAGTGGTTATTACCCTGGTCCTAATTTTCATAGTACTTTTTTAGGGGGTGGTTGCAATAATTGTATTAGTGCTTATGCTGGGGCATTTTTAGGAGGAGGTATAAGTAATACTATTTCTAGCGGCTACAGTCAAGTTTTAGTGGGGGGTCAAGGCAATACAAATACTTC
>Ga0181400_1000772_pt1 | contig 13844 bp, 9 predicted proteins | sample 23SPOviralmetaG_FD_130129 | JGI IMG/M metagenome (GOLD analysis project Ga0181400, IMG submission 130129) | Marine viral communities from the oligotrophic San Pedro Time Series (SPOT) site, San Pedro Channel, CA, USA - 23 SPOT_SRF_2011-06-22 | ecosystem: Environmental > Aquatic > Marine > Strait...
CCAGTTAATGCTTGTTGCTGCTGAGCTGCTGCTCTTCGTTCTGCATCCATTGAGGCTATTTGTGCGCCCTCTACTTGAGCTTTGTCTAACTCTACACCTAAATCTCTTAGTCTGCTATCTTCATTCAATTTAGCTGCCTCTAATCCAAACAACCTATCAGCCATGTCAGACCTTACTTGCCTTTGGTTTAGTTGATTCTGAGCCAATATAGTACCAGCCATTCTAGAAGCACCTCTATCACTCTCAACACCTGCTTGTAGTGCTTGAGCTGCTAATTGCTGCTGAGCTTCGCTTTGTAGTTGATAAGCCTCTTTGGGTATAGATAAAGCCTCAGTGTAGTTTACACCAAGTTTTTTACGTGCAGCTGCCATGCTGGCTTCTGCCGATGCGTCTGCTTCTTTTTGTTTTTTCTTTAGTTTCTGAGCTTTGTCAAAGGATAATCCTGCTTGCGTAAGAGCTATACCTGCTGACACTGCTGCTGCTGTTGCTGCTGCCATATTTATAATTGCTTTATTACTTCGGTTTGATAGTTATCTGCTTGAGTATAGCCTAGTTTCTCGTAAGTACTGATAAGACCTTTATGTTTTATCAATGCGTAACTAAACTTAGAACCGTTATTCTTACAGACGTTAGTTAATGTTTCTATTAGTAAGTTAATTGCTTGCTGTCTAAATGGCTTCTTTCTATAGGTCTTACTAGATACTATCCAGTCTACCCAAGATACCTTAGAGTTAGTCATGTATATAAATCCAGCACATATAGGCTCGTCTCCATCAAATACAATAACTCCTCCTTCTCCATTCTCTGGCAAGAAATCTCTAGATGGTGCTTCCCAATTCCAATCAGACCACCATTTAGTTAATATATTATCGTAGTCGTCGTAATTAAGCTTTCTCGTTTGTAACTCCATCTGATTACAAAGATAAGCAATTTATGGGAATGATTTCATTACCTCTGACTCTACTGCGAATAGCTCTACTTTAGTTGTGCTATCGTTCTCCATGTCAACTACACAGTAGTGTCCAAGCACTCCATGAGATTCAGCAACAGCGTTCTTAACGTATAGAAAGTAAGCGTCTTGTATACCTACTGAAACAGCTCCAGCTATAGTTGTGTCTATTACTAAATCGTTTTGAGCAGACATAGGGTTTACATCTATGCTAGTTATCTGACCTGCTAGCTGAGGCGTGTCATACGGAGGCAATGCAAAGTATAACATATCTCCAACGCTTGCAATACTGCCTATGTTTACGCTAACACCAAAGTCAACGGTGGTTGTACCTACTCCAGTAGTAACGCTTTCGCTTCTACCAATACCATTTAACGACCTCAATGCTAACTCGTCTGCTCCAACAGGAACATCTCCAGAATTTCTAACAAATGCAAAGTAACTTTGCTCTTTCTTGTCGAACCAATCAGCCTCTACGAATCCACTATTCTGTATATCTGTTTCAAGAGTTACGTCCCAAGGACTATCGCCCTCTATATTAATGGTCTTGAATAGCTTATTCTCTAAAGGATGTTGATTAATAACAGTCTTCATTGTAGACTTAGTGTCTTCAGTAACTCCGTAGAATTCGTTTCTATTCTCGTTGGTGTTGTGTCTATAAAGATTGCCACCCTTAAAGGTATAGAAGTAATTATTCATTCCAATCATTGCGTCTGGTATGAATGAGTAGAAGGAAGGAAACCCTGCTACTTTGTCGCTGTATGTTATTGTATATTCTGCCATCTTTATTTATTATTAACAAGCTGCTTTAGATATAACAACTCCGTCTTGAACTTCTATTGAGTAATCTACACCTAGTATAACTACTAAGTAAAAACCATTTGGTAGTACATCCATTCCGTACTCATCTCCAAACACCCAGTCATGAAGGTCTGGTTGACCAGCACTACCAGTAACTGGTACGTTGTAATAGGATACTAACGTAGCTTGACTACCACAAGCTGCAAGGGCTGTTGACTCTGGAGTTGGAGTAGACGGGAATGAAGTAAGCAATGTAGGACATGCAACCTCTATTTGAAATTCAGAGGAAGCACAAGGAGCAAAAACCTTTACTGTTAAATCAGTAGCACTAGATGTCAACTTTGGTATTACCATGTAGCAATTCTCTGGAGGAGCCGTACTACTAGATACTTGACCATTCTCAACAATCAAACCAGTAGGGTTTCCTGTGTCATCAAAGTCCGTACCATTGTATAAGAAGTTATCAAGAGATGCGTATGTAGACCCATCAATACCACAGTCAGCTGCCGTATCTCCTACGAATGTAGCTACTAGGTCAGAACCTGCAAAGGTCTCTTTGTGATAGCCATCAAGCTGCGCACTCATCTCATTGTAGGTATCTCCCTCAAATACAGCAGACATACCTACCATCGTTGTGGATGGGTTAAGTTTAATTACTACTGCACCTAAATCGTTTGGTTGGTCGCCTAAGTCTATATCCAATGTGTATATACCTTGTGCGCCAGTCTCTGTTAGAGTTGCGAACCCACAGTCGTTATTGCATGATGGGCATGTTTGAACTGGAAGCAAATTGCAGCTAACAAGCTCTCTTGTTATGATACCATCTGAGTAAAACCCATCAGCAGCACATATAGTTAAGTCCGCATCGTCAAATATCTGAGTTGCGTTTTCTAGTGTGTTTGAATTTATATAAAATGTAGCCATTTAATTTATCTTTTTATTTTAACAATCGCAACAAGATTCCTTCTTAGTTGCAGCGAAACATAAATCTACTTGCGTAGAATTTCTATAATCCCATATGAGATACAACCTACTACCTGTAGATGGCATTCCAAATGTTGCTGAGTAAGCAGTCTGAGGAGCAACTGGAGCTGTTATAGGAGTCGCTTCTGTTGAAGCTGCTATAAGAGAGTTCAAGCTACCTATCGTTGTGTCATACACAGTGTCTGTTCTTAGATACATAAACTTGTCTGAAGTTTCATCAAAGTTAAATGTACTACCTCCGAATGAGTTGTTAATCATCTTTATGCTAGCACTATTAGCTGGTATATATCCTCCACCTTGAAGTCCAGTAAATGTTTGAAACTGAGATGCTATTGGGGTAAAATCTCCAGACTCGAATGTAACAAGCTCACTATGTAGTGGAGATGTAAAAGTACCATCAGTCCACCTGTATTGATTATAAGCAGTGTCTCCATTCTCGTTTCCATCTGTAAGTGTTACCAATACAATTGTAATTTCATCAGCTTGAGGACATCCAAATGTGAAGTCTAACTCAACACTACCAGTGCTTGTTATAGATACAGTAGCTTTGTCGTCTCCTACAACATCCTTAGGTACAACCAGTGAACCACTTGCACTAACACTACCAGTAGATGTAACACCTTGATTGTTAGTTACTTGTATGTCAAATGTTCCAGTTACATTGCCTATTACATTATAATCAATAGTCATATCCCCAACTAAGTCTCCTACGTTTACGCAGAATGAAGATGGAGTTGAAGATTGCACAGATATGGTCTGATTAAAACCACAGCCTACACAGTCCACCTCTATTGGTGTCTCTACCTCGTTAGATGTGAGAACATATTCTTTAGCGAATGGGTCATATCCACCTATCTTCTGAGTGTTAGGTGCTTCTATGAACAAGTCTCTAAACCAAGTCTTCATACCCATGTCGGATATAACAGATAAGCTCTCAGCTTGTCCGCTTCCAGATAACTTAAGTACAGCTCCTCTTCTAGAATCTGTAAAATATTTGTCAGCTCCCCATGAAGCAAAACTCTCTGGGTTCATACTAATACCAAAATCTTCTACCCTTGCTTTCTGAGTGCCTAGAACCAATGGTGTAGATACTAATGCGCTACCTGCTCCTGCGTCAGACAATAGGTTCTTTCCTGCTAGTACATAAGAAACCTTATCCTCTTGCAATACGAGTATATCTGTCTCTCTTCCGAATAGTTTTTGAACACTGCCGAAAGATTCTTCTAATGCTTTAAAGTTTAACAACCCTTTGTTGAATTCGTTCAAACCATTGGTGTTAGACTCCTCGTTATAAATACCACTATAGGTAAGGTCTGAGTGTCTTCTAGACAACTTGTAATCCTTATTCTCAGTAGCAATTGCTCTATTACCTAAAGCAAATGTCTTTCCTTTTATAGAGTCGTTTATTTTATAACTCTCTACGCCATTACCGAAAGAGTAACAGTTGTGTATGCTGGATAGAACTATGGCAGGAGTACCAGTAGATACATCTTGGTTCTGAGTGTTTCCAATATGCTGACCAGTTGCGTCAATAGCGAATGACTCACTTCCTTCATACCATAAATCTGGTAAAGAATCCTTTGGCTCTGTTTCAAATACTACTAGCTCATCTGCTCTGTATACTGTAAACTCAACATATAGCTGAGATTTCCTATCGTCACTACTTCCACCTCCACAAGCTTTAGTTCCAGTCACAACGAGAGATAAGTAATTGCTCACAGTTTCTCTCCAAAACTGCCAGTAATTGGTACCTAGTGCAGCCTTTTCTTGGTCTTCTGATATCACGAATGAAGCAGGTACTCCACCAGCAGGTATTAATGGAGCTGTATACTCCTTTGGTTGACCCTCGTCTATAAACACGTTGTCTATATCGCTAGGTATTGCTATGCCAGCATCCCCTAGTGTCTGCTCAATATTGTCTCCAACAAACCATTGGTACATGTTGTCGTAGTTAGCAGAAGCTATGTACTCTTTATCTAGTTGATATTCTCTTCTACCGCAACCACCCTTACCACTACGCTTATTTTTGTAGTGCATAACAATTCTACTACCAACAGGTATTGTATAATCATCACTTCCAGTTCCTGCTGAGTTGGTTATGTTCATTGGGTATTGTACCACTGGAACAGTGTCTGCACCTATAGCTACGTTGAAACCAGTGCCAGGAGCTATCACAGCGTTCTCGCTAGATTCGGCAGTAAAGTCATTGGTGTTAATCTTCATGTAAACGCCAGACGGAGCTGTGTCTACAAATGCAGATTCCTTTGCTTCTTTCTCTAATACCGTAGCGTAAACGCATCTATTTGAAACACCAGTCGTGTCTCTCTTAACAATTAATCTATCTCCCTCTTCAATCTTAGCAGCGTTCTCTCCCTCTAATAAGAAGTATGTTGCGTTTGAATCTGGGTCGTTAAAGAATATCTGAGAATATATTGTATCATACTCTTCTGTATCTGGCTTAACAACGAACTTATATCTAGTCGCCCAAGAAGGAGCTATTTGAGTAGATGGTATGACAACCTCTATTTTATTTTGCTCATTTGAACCCTCACATGGTATATGTATAGTGTTACTATCACTAACTAATGGAGCAGAAGCTCTATTAAATTCATCCATATAAACAATAGCTGTCTCATAACCTCTATTGCTATGTAAGCTAGTAGGGTTACCTACCTTTTGAAAGTCAGCTTCAGCGAATGTAATCTCGTAGTATTCGTATGCACTTTGTGTAGGGTTAGTGGTATCGTCAACAAACCTAACAGCTGGCAATTGAAGACCTATCACGTTGCTAGAAGGGGAAGTGCTTATCTTAATTGGCTCCCTTGCTGAATCCACTCCACTCTCAAATTTAGTTACAACGCCTCCAGATACAGTTAAATCATTTGGTATTCTGCAATTGAAGTCATCAGTCATAGTGATACCATCGCAAGAAGTTTCTGCCGAAGGAGTGCTAGAGAACACTGGCTTTATATTAGCTACAGTACCTATTCTTTCTTGGAACTCAAGGCTTGAAGCCATTGCGTACACACTGCTATAGTTAGAAGGTAGTGTAAATGTGAAAGCTAAGTTAATAGAATCAGTAGACTCAGTAGGTGTAGAACCTCCAGTGAATGTACCATTGCCTTCAAATCTAAGCAAGAAAGTAACAGAGGCTCCTGCTACTAATTCTCCCACTGCATTGGTTAAATCGTAGTTCACAACAGAGTCTGTTATAGTCTGAGCTGTATCTATAGAGTAATCTCCATCTGAAAGAGAATCGCTTAAAGACGTAAACCCAATCTCTTCGCTAGACAAGTAAGTCTCATACTCTAACTTAACATCGTTGCCATTAACATCAACAAGGTCTTTTCCTTCTGTATAGTTACCATAAACCAATCTGTTCCCCATAAGGGTTTGAGCTTTAGCTAAGTCTGGAACGTTGTCATATAGTCTAAGTATCTCAGAGTCTGGTAGTATTGTGAATATCTTACTATCTGTGAAGTTGTATTGATATGTCTCGTTATCAACATATCCTAACTCACTCTTACTTAACTTCTCAACTATCTTTATTATAGGACTATCAGCCTCTTTGTATAATATATCTATACCCTTAACATTCTTGTCTCCAGAATTAAAGTTTATAACAGCGGTGTTGATAGAGTTCTTCATTCCATCATTCAATAAGCTCTGTGGGCTAAATAAAAACGGACTAGGAACAAATGCAGGAGAACTAAACTGAGATGTAGCAGAGTATTGGTCATCGTTGTATCTGTATCTATATGCGAAACAAATAAACCTCTCGTCTAAGAATGTATCCTCTCCTTCTGTGTTCGTTAGTATGATACTAGGAGACTCTACTGGTGGTCTTTTTATAACCATGATGTCATCATAAGAGAATGCATCCACTCCAGCTACTGGAACTCCATATTGCCTAGTTATATTTATTTGTCTAGGAGGATTAATGTCGTCTGTAAACATCAACAAGTCCTCAATTAGATTGATACCTGTAATGAAATGATTCTTGCTAAAGTTAAGAGTAGTGTCAACACCACCTCCATCGTTTACACTTATAACTAAGTAACTCAATACTGACGTAATGGTATTGTAGGCAACTATTAAATCTATTTTAGTAGTAGCAGATGAACCATAAGCGTCATCAGTAACAAACCAATATATAGTATCGTTAGCTCCATCCTCAAATGTACCAATACAAACTGCTGTATCACTAAGAACGTTTCCTTGAAACTGAAGTGCAGTTAATACATTGTTGCCTTTTGCGTTCTCTATAATACCTATATCGGAATCATCAGTAGAACCCATTCTTATATTTAATGCGTCTATGTATTCTCCGTTCTTTACTAACCTCTCGTCTAGGTCTTTATTCATCTTCCCTGCTAGGAAGTTCCTTGTTACGTTAGCCATATTACTTCAACCACTTATCTTTACCTCTTAAACTTTGCAATAGTCTGCTTGGATGCATATTGCTTATTCTTATCTTAGCGTTCATTAATAAAGCTCTTTTCTTTTTCTTAGCTCTTCTTACTACATACTCTTGTACGTTTAATTTAGAACCAACTATCTCAGCCTCAATGGCTGCATATATATAAGCTTCAAATAATTTATTTACAGATACGCTAGAGTCGTCTCCACCTTCCATACCATCAGATACATATTCCAATATGCACATAGCATCACTCATTGCTGAGCTAAAGTTAATAACTCCTGCTTTCTTATCTATAGTAAACGTAGGGTTTGCGTTAGCTGTAGCCGTATTCATTCCGATTCTACCTCCAACAGCCATATCAAAGTACCAATCTCCATTGTGATTGTATCCTTGCATACCATTGAATTGAGAACCAGTTCCATCCATATACATGGTTTTATCTAGTCCTTGTATTCTATCGAAGTCTATGTCAGAGTTCTGTGGACTCAAAGCGTTACCTAAGTGGTCGAATAATACTCTACCAGTATGGTCTTGTAAGTAAGCTTTAGCTGTGTTAGTTTGCACATTCTCATTCAATGGCAATAGTACACCATTTACTAGTTGAGATATTCTAACCCAGTTAACAAAGTCAGCAGGTAATATAAACCTAAGACTATCGTCAACAGCTAGTTCCAAAACCTTCATCTCCTTGAACGCATCATAGTTCAATTCTTGAATAGCTCGCTTAGCGTGAAATAGAATCTTATACCTAGGCTCATTGTTTACTAATGAGTGATTCCCAGCATACATTAACTCAAAGTTATTTACAATATCCTCAAGTGAGACATATTGATAAGAACCCCAATTCTCTCCCTCTGGAGTGTTGCCGTTGTTTGCGTAATATTCGTATTCTGATAGATATGCCATTATTTATTTTCTTGGTTATTTTCTTGCTCCTCTGTTTGTGCAGCTTGATAGATTTGATATTCTCTTAAACTCAATCCAGAGTATTGTAATATCTTTAATATAACTTGCTCCTCTGCTTCTGTTGGAAGTTCAAAGTCTTGGAAGTCGCTTTGACTTTGGTCGAATGAAGGCTCTCCTCCAAACAAAGAAACATAAGTCCACTTAGGGTCTTTAGGGTATCTAACATATTGTGCAACCACTTGACCAGTGTTCTCAATCTCCTCTGGGTATAAACTAAGAGAGTTCTCCTCTAAAGAATAAGCAGGATAGGTCATGTTAGGAGACGTTAATGTAGACTTGTTTAACTTAACAATCTTAGAATGAGATACCTTCTCTGCCTCAGATTGACTAGGTATGCTTGAATATACAGCATATGGAAGACCACTTGTAGTAGCATCTGTTGTGCTTATCGTTATGGTGTCCTCTCCATCTACTGAAACAACCTTAGAATACTTGATACCATTGTTATTAATAGCCACTATATCCTTAGCAGTAACGCCATCAGTTATAAACGTAGCAGCTGTATCTATTACTTGATTAAGACCAACAGCAGAACTAGTACTTGTTCCGTTAGACCATAATGTTTTGTAGATTAATACGTTACTTATCTTGTAGTAGTCGCTTCCAGTAGCACTTGAAGAAGGAGCTGAGTAGTTGTTCAATACGTTAGGCAATCCTTTGCTTGTAGATAAGTTCTCTATAGTAGCCTCTACTTGTTCAGACATATTAGCATGTCCAGTTCCAGACAACCTAGCGTTCTCCTTGTTTATGTAATCATTATACTGCATGAAGTAGCTATGGAATATCTCCAACTGAGCTTGCTTTGCGTATAAGTTAAAATCTGAAGGAGACAAGTAACCATAGTTGTTCTTGTTTAGTACAGATAGAACGGTGTTTCTTACAGAGTTTATCATTGATATCTTTTGTACAAAGATAAGCAAAAAAAAAGAGGCACTTGATTGCCAAGTGCCTCTAATTATGAGTGGTTATTTGCTATCTATACTGAAGCTTTCTCCAGTAACTTAAGCAAGTCTTCCCCTTCTTGTGATGATACCAATTTATTGTGTACTGAACTAATCAAGTCATCTCCCTTTTGGATTGTAACAAGTCTAGTCTTATTCGTTGGTAGGTTTACGAATACCTCAGTACCATGCTTTCTCAATGACAATAATCCTTCATCAAAGAACTGCTGAATAACAGCAAACATCTTTAACTCTTTATCATTAAGCACGTTAAGGAAGTCTTGAGGTCTTGTTCTAGCCTCAATGATAATGTCTCTTCGCAACTCTTTGGTTTTTAAGTTAGCAGCTTTAGCTCCAAATAGAACTCTACCTACTATATCAATCATGTCTGAGCTTAATCCTCGTGCTTCAACTAAAGCGTCTAGCTCTAATTCAAGTACGTCTAAGTCAGCCTCAGCGTCTTTTTCTTTATTTACTTCAAAGAACTGTAAGTTCTTAAGTGGATGTACATCTAAGAATTGCTGTAACACTTGGTTTTGTCTTGGTACTGTTAACATACCATCTTCAAAAATGATTGGAGACAAGATTGCGTTTCCGTCTTGCTCATCCTCAAATGGACTTCTTTGGTTACTTGCATATCTCAATGCTCTGTTAATACCTTTCGCCTCATCAAAATGCATGAGTGGGTATCTACGTGTGTTTTTTGTTGGCAACATGTAAGACAATGGCTTAGCGTTACCACCTAATTTATAGGCTTTATCTACTAGTGTATTCTTTTTATTAGTCATTTTATTTAATTTTAATTGTATTCTAAAAAAAGGGAGAGGTTACCTAGGCAACCTCATCCCATTATTAATTTACTTCTTATGCGTTGAACAAGAAGAAGTTGTTAGCACCTAAAGTACAAACTGCTCTTTCAGACAAGAAGTTTACTTCCATTGCATCAAGGTCGCTTGTAGTTGCACCACCAGCAGAACCTGTAATCCAAGTTTTGTATTTTCTGTCTTCAGCTTGAGAAGCTCTGTATCGTACGTGCAAGAATGGACGCTTAGCGTTTTTACCCATTACTTGGTCATAAACAGTTTTAGAACCAGCAGGTGCTAAAAGACCATTTACTTTACCGCTTCCAGTTACAGAAGATAATCCTCCTCGCATGGTTGGGTCGTTTAGGTATTTCCAGTCAGACTTGTAGAAGTCATAACCTCTTCGGAATCCAGAGAATCCTAAGTTTAAAGCCATTTCAGTATCGTTATCAAACAAACCGAAAGAAGCTCCACCTGCGGCTCCACCAGAAACGTAACCATTTAATTGAGCTAACATATCGTCGATGTCGAAAGAGAAGTCTCTGTCTACGAACAATACGTTTTCTTCGATAGCTCCTTGCTTGTCTAATCGACTTACAACGGTATCAAATTCAGCTAATGTACTTGGGTTTCCAGCACCCCATACATTTCCTCGGCTGTTAACTACGTAGAAAACTCCTTCAGAACCTTTGTTACCAACGTCTCCGCCAGCAGCAATAGCACCAGAATTAGCTTCAGCAGGAACTGCTTCAATCATAGCTGTTTCTAAGTAATCGTCAAAACGTAAACGAGTCTCGTGCTCAGACTTCATGTACCATAGGTATCCAGTTCCGTTTTCTCCTTCTACTTCAATCCATCCGATTTGTGCCATATCTGAACCAGATACTGCGTACTTGTCTTTGATGATGATTGGAGAGTTTTCGAAGATATCGTTTTCTGCTTCCAAAGAACCTTGCATTCCGTTAGTTCCTTTTTTGAATTCAGAACCGTAGATAAATACAGTAAGGATTTGTCCAGTTGCTGGAACTTGTCCGTTTTCTTCGTAGTAAGCTACTTCAAACTGCGCGTTAGCTGTGTCAACTGATGTTACGATTGCTTTGTTAGAACCTGTACCTGCATTGTCAGTAAGCATAAGAGTCTGTCCAACTCGAACAGCGATAAGTCCACTGATTGTGTCAGCTACTGTAATTGTAGCTGTGTCAGCTCCTGCTGCTGCTGCAGATGTACAGTTTACATATTTAGTGTGTAGTCTTCCTTGCTCAGTCCATTTGATAAGGTCAGAGTTAGAAGGCATTTCAGCACCTACTTGTCGGATGAAAGAAGCTACAGAACGGTTTCCGTATCTTTCAAATTCCTTCTCGTAAGTGTCGGGAAGATATTGACTTAAAAAGTCAAAGTCAGAGATGTAGTTACTCGCTAGAGCAACTTGATTTGGGCTTGGTGTCAAGCTAAAATTTGGGTCGTTTAATACTGCCATGATGTGTTGTTGTTTTTAGTTGTTTTTTTTAGTTGTTAGTTATCTATTTTTTTTACTTCGTATCTTTAAACCACGACCAGAGTCGGTATCTAAAGAACGCACTTTGGATGAACTTGAGTTGCTTGCTTGAGGCTTTGGTCTTGAGTCCATGTTTATGTTTTTGCTGTCTCTTGCCGATTTCTCAACTGCTTCTGATTTACCTTGCTCATAAAAGAACTTGGCAAACTTGTCTGGATTCATCGCTACTGCAATCGCTTTGTGATATCCTTTAGCATCAGACATAAGACCATCTTTGTCTAGAAACTTACTAATGAAGTCCTGTACGTTAGACTGTGCGGTCTTTAACTCTTCTGCATTGGAAGGATTAAATAAGATTTCGTCTTCTCCGAGATTGAATCCAAAACCTTTGAACTCGTCGTTGAACACTTCGGATGTTTTCTTTTGAAACCATTCGTTTTTGCGGCTTATCTCTTCCTCGTAGCTGCTTGCGCTTTCCATATATTGCTTATAATCACTAAGTGCTTTTGTGTCCGCTTCAGATAAAGAACTTCCACTTGACTCAAGGGGAACTCTGTATTTATCTTTTTCAGATTCAAAGTGCAACTTAGCTTTAGCTAAGGCTTGTTTTTTAGCTATTTTTTTAGACTTGATTTGAGTGTCGCTGTCAACGTCTTCGTCGTATCCGAACTCACTCTCCATCATATCCGCGATGTCTTCAGTATCTAGACCAACTGTGTTAGTCTTGTAGTAGCTGAATAACAACTCTTCTGGGTCTAGCTTATCTAAGTCTTGACTCAACTTTGCGTAGTCATCAAAACCTCTACCAGTTTCTTTTTTATACTTCATATAAGCAGCAACATCCTCTGGAAGCTCCTCGCTTACGATTTCTTTCTCTAAGAACTTTTCGGTAGATTCAAAATCTCTTCCGTATTTGTTCTTCATGTAGTTAAGGACATCGTCCTCTCCAATTTCTTTTACAGTCTCAACAGATTCCTCTGCAACAACTTCCTCTGTTTTTGCAACAACTTCTTCAGCAGCTGCTTCTTCATTAGTAGTTCCTTCAAACTGCTCTTCGTGCTTTTCAAGTAAGTCAGCCTCAATCTCTTGAGAAGACTTTTCTTCTACACCTTTTACTTCTTTTACTTTAAACTCCATTATATTTTATTGTATTTGATTTATGATTAAAATCCGAATCCATCCAATGAGTCTTCGTTAGACTCAAACTTTATAGATGGCGAATTGTTTTTTCTTTGCTCTATCAATTGAGATTGCTCAGAGTTCTGCTGACTGATTCTATCAGACTTGGCTTTCTCCCTGTTATCTTCTCTAGCTTGTAGAGTTGATACCTCAACGCCTTTTAGTTGCATGTTCATCTGAAACTCTTCTCTCATTAACTGAAGCTTCAATTCAGCTTCTAGTCTAAGGGTTTCTTGTTTACCTTTAGCGGTTGCGTCAGCTATAGCTACCTTGCTCTGAGCTTCTAATTGAGCTTGTTGAGCTTCTGCTTGAGCTTTGATTTGTAGAGTTTGTTGAGCTTGTTGAGCTTGCATAGCTTGCTGCTGCATCATCATCTCTTCATCTTTCTCTTGCTTCTTCTTTCTCTTAAGCTTCAACAATTGGTTTGCTACTTTAAGGTTACGAACCTCCCTAATATCAATAGCATCCTCAAGATTAATATCTGACTTGGATAAAGCCATTTGAATGTTCTGCTCTAACTGAGCTTTCTCTTCTTCGTCTGGAGAGATTTCAATAGCGATACCAAAGTCGTACATGTATAGGTCTTTAATCTCTTCTAATATAGAAGTGCTAAAGTTACCTATTCTATTTGCAAAGCCTTCTTTGAAGTCTGAGTACTCTAATATATCCGCTACTCTAATAGCAATGGCCTCACAGAAAGTTCTGTAAGTATAAAGACTTGCGTCTAGTAAGTGCCTTGTTGCTACGTTTGAATTAAGTGCTGCTAGTTTCTGAACACCAACTAAAGCGTTAGAGTCTGGAGAACTTGCGTCACTTGCAGAGTTAAGACCAATCACATTTGTAATCATTCCTAAATAGTTATTCATACTACCTATTAACATCTGAGCTTTAGAAGCACCAGAGTCAGAGTTAAGTTGTTGGATTGGAACCTTACCATGATTAAACTCTCCGTCTTGCGTTAAAGAACGTCCAATGACACTACCAGTTTGGAAGAACATATTAAGTGCGTCAGAGGGCGTGTAATTGCCTCCAGTGCCTAAGTCAACCTCATTGATACCATCAGCGTCAATGTATACTCCGTCTGGAACTACTCTTGATATAACTTGCTGTAGTTTTAAATGTGTTATTTGGTATAGGTCAGCTAGTGCTGTGATTCTACTAACTAGAGATTCAATGTGTCCTTTATACATAGAAGGAGCCACTGCGATATAACTAGGCATTGCGTGTTGAGAAGAAGATTGTGGTCTTACCATGTTCTCCATCATCTCCCATTTGATTAGGATATCTGTACCCATAACCATGA
>Ga0181400_1000773_pt1 | contig 13841 bp, 5 predicted proteins | sample 23SPOviralmetaG_FD_130129 | JGI IMG/M metagenome (GOLD analysis project Ga0181400, IMG submission 130129) | Marine viral communities from the oligotrophic San Pedro Time Series (SPOT) site, San Pedro Channel, CA, USA - 23 SPOT_SRF_2011-06-22 | ecosystem: Environmental > Aquatic > Marine > Strait...
GCTACCAATCGTGTGGTTGCTGGCTTTACTGAGATCATCGACATCTTCTATGATGGTGAACCAGACGATCTCGTATTCACTGATCCACCCGTTGAAGCATCCCTAGACGCCAATAGTGCGGCCAATGCTATCCAAACCAATAAGACAGCCATCCAAGATGCTGTCCTAACGTATGTGAACTCAACTGAGTTGGCGTCCTATGACGCTGGAAAGTGTTCGCGTGATGTGGGTTTGATCATTGATGCCGTAGCGCGGGATTTGATTCTGGGTTCTAACCACAACACATTGACCGCAGGTAACTCTTACCTTCGATCAGCCTGTGCGTATGTGCTCAGTGACCAGAATTTTGCGACAGTCTCAGCAGTTAATTATGCGAGAGATCTAATACTTGCACTACCCGATGTTGTTAATGATAGCACAGTTACTAATCTTTTCAAAACAATTACTGACTTTATTGACGGTACGACACTCGCATATACGATCCCAACTAACGGAAATCCAAGCGGGACTTACCACACATCCCAACGTGCTACCGCAGAATTAGACCTGAAGAATGCACGTACTAATATCATCAATGATCTTACGTCATGGATTCAGGCTAACTACCCCAACCTAGAATACAACCAAGCCGCGTGTGAAGAAGACACAGGCTACATCGTTGACGCCTTACGTCACGACATCTTCTATGGTGGCAACACAGCGACTCGTATTGCGGCAACTGCTTACTTTGCAGGTACTCAATCACAGTTAGGCGCTGGCGAAGAAGCGGCAACAGCCGCCGCCTATGTTCAGTTGAAGACCATTGTTAACGTCTATCTCCAGCAGGTGGCAGAGGAAACACGGGCAAGCGACCTACTCGACATCATTATTGGTGTGATTAACACAGGTAGCTTGGACAACCTAATAGCCATTGAAGAGATTGATATCACTGGTCTTACTGCGACTGAGTACCAAGCGATCATCGCAGAGAAGAATGACACACAGACGGCAGTCATTGACTACGTCAACACAAACTTTAAGCCGTCCTACCCCAGCTTCAACCAAGATAAATGTTACCGCGATGTCGGACTGATTCTGGACGCAGTAGGACGCGATCTTGCCTTGGGCACTGACTACAACACCATCACGGGTGCGTTTGCCTATGCAAGGGCTAACTCCACCTATGTGTTGAGTGACCAAAAAGACATCACCATCGCGGCTATTCTTTATGCCAAGCGTGAAGTTAAGCGTCTGACTAATGTGGTATCTGACAGCACGGTTGATACTTTGTTTAAACGCTTTACCGATGTGTTGGAGACAAGGGTCACTGAATACCAAGCACCCACCTATCCAACAACAGCCAATGCGACCTACCAAACAGCAGATCGTATTGAGGCGGCAAGTGTCATCCAGAGCACTAGATCTCTGGCAGTTGAAGACGTCATTGCAACCGTTAGTGAAAACTTCCCTGCGGCTACCTACGACCAAACCAAGTGTCGGAGAGATCTTGGGTATGTCATTGACGCCCTAACACACGACGTTAAGTACGGTGGTAACTCAGCGGTACGACAGAATGCGGCATCCTATTGGGTAGGCGCAGTCAGTCAGTTGGGCTTTGGAGAAGGAACCATAACAGCCGCCGCCTTTGCTTACCTTGCCGCTTTCTATCAAAAGGTTATCGACGGACCCGTTAGTGGTTCAGATCAAGACCCCAGTGATGCAATCGATACTGAAATAGCTAACATCAACAGCCTCGTTTCGATCCTCACTAGCGTAGTACAGTCTGGAATTGAGGTTCTACCTGACGAAATCGATGTAGATCTTACTGGATCTATCCCCAACAAAGCTGAGAAGCTCGCTATTGATGGGGCACGGTTGACGATTCAAGACGACACCATCGTCTATGCTAATGATCGGTTCTTTAATCCAGCCTACGATCAAAGCAAGTGTTTCCGTGATGTGGGTCTGATTGTTGATGCGCTAAAGCGTGACTTACACACAGGCACAGACTACAACACGTTAACTGCGGCCAACTCTTACCTACGAGCCAACTCAGCCTATGTCCTTGAGAATCAGGATAGCGCCACTCTATTGGCGGTTGAGTTTGCGCGGGATCAAGTTAAGGCATTGCCAGATGTAACACAGGATGCACGAATCGATACATTGGTGGGTTGTATCACTATGGTGCTCGATGGCACCAAGACCACTTATCAAAACCCTGTTTATCCAACCAATGCCAGCCTAACCTATCAAACAGCAGATCGTATCGCGGCTTCACAGGCGTTGATTGATAATCAAGCGACGATTATCTCCGATCTCAAGACGTACACTCAGGGCACTTTGGGGCTGACCGACTATGACTCCGCTCGATGTGATCGAGACGTGGGCTATTTAGTCGATGCCTTAACGCATGACGTTAAGTATGGCGGTAACACCGCTTCACGTAACAGCGCCTTGTCTTACTTTGTGGGTACGACTAACCAATTGGGTAATCGAGAAGCAGAGATCGAAGCTACGATTGGTGCTTATGGTCAGTTGAAGACTATCCTCAACACTTATGTGACGACGACACCTGAGCAGACTGTTATTGCTGATCTGATCGACATCACTATTGAGGTGTTAGAGGCAGATGATGATGCGGCTATCCGTGCAGAGTCTGAAATTCAGCTATCAGGTCTTGATGTTGATGAGTTCAATGCCATCGAGTCCAGCAAGCTAGACATCCAGAATGCCACGATTGATTTCGTCAACGACACCCAAGTCGTGTCGTCATTTGATGACGAGAAGTGCTATCGGGATACTCAGCTAATCATTGAAGCTATTGCAATCGACCTACAGAACAATACCAACTACAACAGCACAGTGGCGGGACTTTCCTACCAACGAGTGGTGGCTGACAAGGTTCAGAAAGATCAGTTGGACTACACCGTTCAATCGATTGAATACCTTGGAACGTTATTGGCTGGCTTGGGTTTAAGCACAACAAACCAGACATTTGTGGCCAATCGTATCGGTGAGATTACTGATCTGATTACTCAGTCCAGTGACTATGGTGACTATGATGGCGATCCACTCGACTTCACAGGTACAGCAGGCGTTCCATTTGATCAGAGAGCGGCTCAACAGGCACTTCTTACCAACCGAACGCGAATCCAAAGACGTGTCATCAAGTTCCTTGACGATAGTTATGACACTCTGGAATACGATCAAGACGCATGTGTCCGTGACTTGGGCTTAATCATTGATGCCCTTCAGCACGACGTACTCTTTGATCAGCAGTATGGAACAGAGATAGCGGCCAAAGCATATTGGGTTGGACGTGACCTCTTTGGTCCTGATCAGAACCTTGATGGGAACGCAGACGTCTATGACAACCTCTTAGGTACGGGTGAGATTCTGGCAACCGTTGCGGCATATCAGCAACTCAAGACGATCATTGCAGACTATGTTTCTACATCGGCAGAGACTACTAAGATCAACACCCTGATCGATATCATCATTACGTCGATCACTGCCGCCAACCCGACTGCCATTACTACTACGGTCCCCGCCTTTGGCGCACAAGCCCAGATAGTTGCGGAGAACAAGGACAACTTTGCGACTGAGGTTGTGGCGTATGCTAATCAGATCTTCCCAGCATTCAGCTACGATCAGGCAACGTGTCGTCGAGATGTGGGCTACATCCTAGACGCACTGTCTTATGATATGCGCTATGGAGGCAACAGTGCTACTTATACTGCACAGCGAGCCTACTTCTCTATCTTCAATAATGGTTATGTGGATCTGTTGGGTCAAAACGAACTCAATGCCACTATCGCCGCCTACACACAGTTGAAGACTATTTTGGGTGGGTATGTCACAACTCTGGACGCAGGCGTTACGACTCGCCTTAGCAACTTGCTGGATATCATCATCAAGGCAGTCCAGCAAAGCAGAGACGGCACCTATCAGCTTGGAGATTTCTTCGGGGCTGACAACGATCTGGACGTCTACCAATACAACGTGCCCACAGGATTGGCGACAGGCTATGACAGCTTGATCTTCCCTAACCTGATCACGTTGGGATACAAGGTAGCATTCAACGATCTCTACAACGCATTCCTTGGCTTTGATGTGGGCGCGTCCGAACGCCTCACTATCATCCGTAGCTCCAATGCGGTAGCTAACAACCAAGGTACGGACAGCACGATCTTTGTGAAGTCGGGTGACTACATCATCAATAACCCGATCAAGCTACCACCCAAGACATCGATCATTGGTGACGCGCTTCGTTCGGTAACCTTCCGACCTAAGAGTGTGGACTCAGATTTCTTCTGGGCTGACAACGGGGTTTATCTGAAGGAGATTACGTTTAGGGATCACCAAGATGGCGCGGCATGTCTAGCCTATGATCCACGCGTAGATTCACCGGGAGCGGGTCCATTCATCACTCAGTCGCCTTACGTGCAGAACTGTACCTCGTTAACGACTTCGGGCACTGGTTTACGCATCGATGGATCGAAGGTCACAGGTCTAAGGTCTATGGTACTGGATGCCTTCACTCAGTTTAATGCGGGTGGTATCGGCGTCTACTTGTTGAATCGTGGCTACTCTCAGTTGGTATCGCTCTTTACGGTATCCACCACTACGTCCGTACTTGCGGAGACGGGTGGCCAGTGTTCATTAACTAACTCCAACTCATCATTTGGTGACAGGGGATTGGTAGCAACGGGTGGTTCGCCTTCTCTTTATAAGGGCGATCTCCACGCAACCTATCCGATCAACACTGACACGATCCGTATCAACACGATCATTACCAATGATTCGGCTGACTACACCAAGAATCTGGGGGACTTTAAGAAGCCCAACTACAACGATGCAGTCAAGTTCGATAGTGAGAACTTCTATTACACCGTTACTCAGGTCTCAGATGAGATCACTCAAGACTGGAGCATTACAGGTAACAGTACAGAACTTGAGCGGTATGCCCAGAACACTAAGACACTAAATGGAGAGTACGGCAGTAAGCTATCAATCAGTAATGACGACAACTACCTTGTTGTGTCTGAGCCTAAGGATGGTGCAGGTAAAGCCGAAGTCTTTAAGAAGGACATTATCGGCGGTGTACCAACGTGGGTTTATGAGGCATTGGTTCAGCCTACAGGCACCATCAAGACATTATCGGGAGATGAGACCTTTGGTACGACTCTTCAGGTAGCTAAGGATGGATCTGTCGCGGCATTTGGCGCACCTAGCCAACGCGTGGTTGACGGAGGTGACTCAGCACGAGAGAACGGTGGTGTTTACATCTTCGATCGATCTGGCGCGGTATGGTCTCAGACTGATTTCATCGCAACAGGATCAGTTGCTGATCGAGACCGTCGCTTTGGTGAAACAGTCGCCATGAGCGAAGACGGTACGGTTTTGGCAGTGGGTCAAAGGGAAGATACGATCATCGGTGGTCAAGGTAAGTTGTACATTTACCAACGTGCAACCACAGCCGATGCGTTTGCTCTGACTCAGACTATTGTGACGCCTGAAGGTGGATTAGCAGTCGCAACTCTACCTAAGGTGGCAATTAACATCGACGGGGCTGACCTAGTGGTCACCTATGATGGAGCGGTCAACAAGCTCTATTACTACCAGCGAAACATTGATGGCGACTACATTTTGGCACAGACCATTTTGCCAGCCATGAACTTCTCTGGTACTCGACAGCCAAACATCGTGATGAACGAGACAGCCGATTATCTGATCTATGCAGATCCGTTGGCTCCACGAGGTTATGTGAATAACCAATTCACTGATCCCTCGACTAACACAAGCCAATACACCACAAAGCAGGCATTGGCTGACTGTCAGTTTGTGACCAGTCCTACTCGAATCATTACGACTGATACAGATGCGAACTTTGCGGCTGAGTTCCCCGTAGGCTCTACCATCACCGTTGCGGGTTCTGGCGCTAATGACGGTACATACGAGATCGTTTCGGCCACCGCCAATACGGTTCAGGTATCAGGTGTGTGGCCAAACCCCACAACTGAATCCAACATTGAAGTCTTCCTTGCCAATGCGGGTTGTACTGAGATGTTCCTGTTCTTTGAAGGGCAGTGGGTTACCCAAGACATCGTTGAAGCACGAAAGGCTACACCTGATCAGTTCAAGTATGGCTCAACAGTTGATATTAATAGCAGAGGCATCATTGCCGTAATAGGAACAGATTATGCGGATTCCAGCGAAGTATCGATACTCGAACGTGCGGCGTCTGATTGGGAGCGGGTGTCTACCATCGTACCTCAAGCGCCGACTGACCTCGCAAATCCAAATGTATCTCGTAATGACCTCTTTGGTTCAGGCGTGTCGGCAGGAGGATCAGGAGATCTAATCGTTGTTGGTGCTCCATTCCGAATGGAAGATCAAGACGATGTGGCCACTGTGTATGGTGGCGCATTCTCCTATTACTCAATCCTAGATGAGACAGGTTCGTTTGAGGTGACTTTAGCGCCGGGTCTTAATCAGGGATTGGGCAAAGGTCAAAGGGTCAACTTCCACCAGCGTTCCCAGATCACTGCATCGGGTCACACCTTCGAATTCGTAGGTAGTGGAACCAACATGTTCACCGCGATACCACAGAACGGTGGTATCCCTGATAAGTCTAAGGAGATCGTTTTCGACTCCGTAGGCGCGGCAGATCCTAACTTTGGTCTGGTCTACTTCACAGCAACAGATGAATTGGGCGACTTTAGAATTGGTGAAGACTTAACGATTAACAGAGAGGAAGGACGAATCGACGGTATTACATTTGACCGTTCGCTATTCGCTGTACTGACTCCATTCATCTTAGCACTAGAGGGATAAAATGGCGACTCCATTAAACGCTTTCAAAACAAAGGTCTGGTCACTCCGTGATTCAGACGCGTCACAAGGGAAACTTGTGTACACAGTACCTAGCGGGATTACCGCGATTGTGCTCATGGCTCAGATAGCGAATGTAGATTCAGACGGTCGTGCCGTTGAATTCTCGTTCGTGAATAAGGACGTGGGAACAGGTATTGAAACACCGTTGGTTCAGAAATACGGGGTTCTACCTAATGATGCAGTCACGCCTTTAACAGGCAAGCTGATCATTCAGGAAGGCAACCAGATTCTGGCCTACTCACATTCAGTCGGAGCGAGACAGCCCGGTCCTCCCGGCATAGGTGACACAGACGACAGCCTCAAGCTGACATTGTCATTCCTAGAATCGCTTAACGGATAAGGACACAGCAATGCCGATTTCACTCAGTGGAAAGGTCAAGGTCACGCCGTTCGACCAGCTAGACAGTGGTCGCTACACGTATCTTGACCTAGCCTCAGCCGAACCTAACTTCGGTCTCCCAAGCAACTATACGTCTGACGTAGGTCAGTATGGTGCCGTTCTTGTATCTGACTCCGATGGAGAGCGTCGGATCACGGACGAACTGCGACTGGGTGGACTCAGCTTCAAACCTAATGTCCTTGAGCAGATAAACAACGATCCCTCTTACTTCCTTGTGCTCAAGAATGACCCGACCGATCTCACAACGATCGACAGTGTGGGTTGGTCATTAGGTACGTTTGAAGAAGTCGATACACTTCAAACGGTTACTGATCGAGGTAGCACCACTACCCAAGGCGTTACGGTCGGGTCATTAACCACGACTGCCAATGCCATTATCGGTACTAACCTCGTAGTGAATGGCGACCTAACCGTCAATGGCACCAACACAATAATCAACTCTGTGACGATGACAGTGGACGATAAGAATATCGTTCTGGCACAAGGTGCCGCCGATGCTATCGCCGCAGACGGAGGCGGTATCACCCTTGATGGTGCTAACGCTTCGATGATCTACTCTGCAACCGATAATCGATGGGAGTTTAATCGTGGAATCCAGACTGCTTTCTTGTCTATATTTGATTCGGTACGGATCGATACACTGGACGTCGAAGATCTATTGGTTGGGGGTCAGCTTGTATTTGATTCAGCAGATCGTCAGATCATCTCAAAACAGAATGGTGAACTTGATTTCCTTGTTGAATATATGGGGATCAAGACCAAGGACGATCTTACGTTCTATGCTGAGTTTGCGAATGAGGCTATTTCTTTTGAAAAGAAAACTACCTTTACCGACAGCGTAGAGATCGACGATGAGCTAAGACTGCTCAACGTTCCCGAAAAGACCGTTAACACCAAAATCCTATTCCGTCGTCAGTCAGACGGTCTGGTTCAGCAGGGCGAGATTGATGTAGAAGCCCTAGCTCAAGTAGACAAGATCAAGACTGAGGACACCGAAGAGAACTTCAACTTCAACCTAACCATGGTGCGACGAACAAGCGATGAGTTTGATAGCGCCAAGGTAGACAGCGACCAACTGACCTACAACCCATTCTCCAACACGTTGAACTTGATTAACCTAGACGCCATAGGTATCACGACACTCGACTCAACAGAGATGGCGGGTGATGCCCAGATCACAGCGGGTGGACGTTTACTGGACAGTGATGCGCGGTCATTCGTTGTCTATGACTCAGCAGGCAGATTACTGTGGGGAAACAACGGTATATCCGCAGGTAATGTGGGTGGTCCTGTTCTGGTATCAGAACTTAGCGACTTGGCAGACGTAACTCTGACTGCCCTTGCTGACGAACAATACCTCCAATACAACGCAACGAGCCAACAGTGGGAGAACGTCACTGTAGCGCCGGGCGGTGGTGGCGGTGGAGCAACATCGTTCGATCAATTAAGCGATGCTCAGACAGCTAGTTTAGACATAGATAAATTTGCATTAAGCGCGATTACGCGTCTTACTGTGACATCAAATGGCTCTTCAGCGTACAGGTTTGATCAATATGGGACAGTCGATAATCCGATTCTTCACGCACATGCTGGCACCACTCTTGCTTTTGACCTTGATCTCGTACCCAGTCATCCATTTGGTATACGTTTCAATGGTTCCAGCTTTGATACAGGCGTTGTCCATGTATCATCAAACGGGACTATAACCACAGGTGCCGCCGCACAGGGTAAAACCAGCGGAACACTTTATTGGAAGATCCCCGACACAGTAGAAGGTAACCAATACGGTTATCAATGTACGTCACATGGTGCTATGAATGGTGTCATTGATGTCATGCGATCTGACGGCTACTTCAGGTTATTGGATCTGACCGACGTCACAGGTGATGGCACCAATGGTCAAGTTTTAACCACTAACGGCAATGGCTCGTTTAGCTTCACTGATCAATCAGGTGGTGGCGGTGGCACAGGTAACAAGTTCACCAAGATTGCAGTCGCAGGTCAAAACGATATTGATGCTGACGCAGAATCTGACACCTTAACCATTGTGGGCGGTACAGGAATTGCCGTCACAACAAATGACACCACAGACACCCTCACAATCACGGCAAGTGGTGGTTCAGGTCTCCAATCACGTGCTACTCCAGCGGTTACTACAGGCTCTATCGCTAACAACGTAACTGCCAATGCAACTGCGACGGTTGGTCCTACCTATGCGCTTTTGAAGATACAAACTAACGCGGCGGCATGGGTTCGAGTCTATACCGATGGGACTTCACGTTCAGCGGATGCTTCTCGATTGATCACTGACGATCCCGCACCAGATGCAGGTGTTATTGCTGAGGTAATCACTACGGGCACTGAAACAATCAAGCTGTCACCCGCAACAATTGGGTGGACTGACGACGCATCAACGAGTGTACCGATAGCGATTACTAACAAATCAGGGGGCACCGCAGACATTACAGTGACCCTAACCACCGTCAATTTGGAGCAATAATGTGCAAGAGGAATATATCGTCACATTATGGAGACACGAGGATCTAGGCGACTTCTATGACGACATGGAGACCGAAGGCGGTTCTCTTTATATACCTGATCGCGCTGTAGGTCTTCAGGCACAGCGCCCCACTTCGCGCAACACCCATTACATGCTGACTCCCGAAGAAGCCAATACGCTTCGGAGTGATGATCGCGTTCGAGGTGTGACTAGGACACAGGGTGTAGAGATTCGTCCCCATGCCTTTACCACGTCGGGTGTGTATGACAAATCAGACTTTGCGGCTCCCAATGGAACCGACTCACGTAACTGGAACCTCTACCGAAGCCGTAATCTATTAACGGATGACGCCAACCAATTGAGTTGGACTTCTTCGGGTTCTCTCAATGAAGAGCTATCGGAATCAATCACCTTTACGGAGACAGGTCGTAATGTTGATATTGTGGTGTGTGATGGTCATGTAGATCCCGCCCATCCTGAGATGCAACTCAATGCAGATGGGACAGGTGGCACACGAGTTATTCAAGAAGATTGGTCACAGTACAACGCAACCGTACAAGGTATGAACCCATCATTGGGTACGTCTAGTGCCTACTTCTTCACCAACGGATATACCTACGCACCCTATACCTCGAACATAGTCGAAGACTTCCAACAAAATCAACAGCATGGAGCATCGGTAGCGTGTATCTCAGCGGGTAACCGTCAAGGATATGCTCCCAGTGCCAATGTCTACAACATCTGTTGTTACTCAAGCACACAGCTAACTCTAGGTAATGTGACCTCCACGGTTGCGTTCACTCTGTTCGATTACATTCGAGCATGGCACAACGCCAAGTCTATTAATGCTGACACAGGATGTAAGAACCCAACCATTGTTAACTGTAGCTTTGGTTACATTAATATTCTGGCTACAGATGGCAATACTTGGCCATATTACGCAGAGACACCTTCTTCAGCTTACGGTGACGCCAATAACACGGCTAACAAATTGACCAACCAAGAGATGGAAGACGCCAAGATCTTTGCTTCATCGGACATCACCAACAACTACAACGGATCGGGTGACAGACGTGCAATCATTAGCTATGACTTTGTTCCTGCCGCCTCAGATGTAGAAGACGCCATTGCGGATGGCATTCATTTTGTCGTATCGGCAGGCAACGACAACACGCTTGCTAAGAGCAGTACCAATCCTGAGAAGTCTCAGTATTTCTTTCGCAGTGTGCAAGACGGTCAAGTCGAGCACCACTCTAAGGGATTCTGTGGTGATGCGGGTATCAATGTAGGTTGTGTGAGTGGTATCGCTACCAGCACAGGTGAAGAGCCAGTCTTTTACACCAATCGAGGTGAAGGCGTAGACATCTATGCGTATGGCGACGGATGTACTGCGGGTCTTAATGCGGACGCCACCTTTATGGGGAGCGTCATCTCTGACGACCGCAACTCAAGCTATTACATGAACCAGTTCAATGGAACGTCATGTGCGGCACCCCAAGTTACGGGGATGTTGGCTGGCATTCTTGAGCGTTATCCAGATTACACCCCTGCCCAAGCTAAGGCAGATTTACTGAGTCGTGCTATCGGAGAGACCTTTGACGGTACGGGCGACTGGCCTACGGGCAATCAATACGAAGCAAACGAAACTCCCAAGGTTGCATTTAAGCGTGACGAAATCCGACCTGAGTCAGGCGTCATTGATACAAGGAGTTATCGAGGGGTAAGGGGCACAAGTGGTGCTGTTTATCCTAGAAAAGCCGCAAATACCTATCGAACTCGCACATAAATAGAACAATAAACGGGGACAACGATTCATGTCTAAGCCAACAACAAGAGAAGAACTGGTAGATTTTTGCCTACGGCGCTTGGGTGCTCCAGTTCTTGAGATCAATGTGGACGACGATCAAGTCGAAGACAAGGTCGATGATGCGATTCAGATGTATCAGGAATACCACTCAGATGCGACCTATCGCACCTACCTAAAGCACCAGATTACTGACACCGACTTCGCCAACGAGTACATACCGATTCCTGACAGCGTGTTGTACGTCACTAAGGTCTTTCCATTCAACCGCTCTTTCTCTAGCGTCAACATGTTTGACGTCAAGTATCAGATGGTGCTCAACAGTATTGGGGACTTCATGGGGTTTGCGGGAGGCATGTCGTATTACTATCAGGTCGAACAATACCTCGAATTTATTGATGAGTTGCTAGAAGGTGATCCAAGAGTGACCTTCTCGCGTCATCGCAACCGCCTAAACATCTTTGGTGACTTTAACCCCGCAGGCATCAACAGCCTCAAGGTTGGAGACTTCGTTGTGTACGAAGCCAAGGTCATTATCAACCCCTCTGAGTTTGCGGACGTATGGAACGACAAGTTCGTTAAGGACTATACGACCCAACTGATCAAGCAACAGTGGGGCATGAACATGATGAAATTTGACGGTATGCAATTGCCGGGCGGGGTGCAGATGAACGGTCGCCAATACTATGAAGATGCAACCACTGAGCTAGAGCGGCTTGAAGAGAAACTTCGTAATGAAAACGAATTTCCACCAGACTTCTTCATGGGATAAGCAATGCCTACTAACCTTTACTTCACACAAGGGAAGACGTCTGAGCAGAACCTCTATGAGGATCTAATCATTGAGTCTCTCAAGATCTACGGGCAAGAGGTGTATTACATCCCCCGTGAGATCGTCAAGCGCGACACTATCTTTGATGACGATAGCGTGTCGCGATTTGATCGTGCCTACCAGATTGAGATGTACATCGAGAACATTGAAGGCTTTGATGGAGACGGAGACCTCTTCACCAAGTTTGGAGTTGAGATACGAGACGCTTGTACCTTTGTGGTCAGCCGACGTCGCTTCCTTAATCGTGTTGCAGTCTACGAGAATGACGATAACGAACCCTACTATCGACCTCGTGAAGGTGATTTGATCTTCCTCAAGCTAAGTGGCTCTATCTTTGAGATCACCAAGGTTGAAGATGAGTCTCCCTTCTATCAACTCAAAGACCTACCCACCTTCCGTATTCGGGCTGAACTCTTTGAGTACAACGATGAAGACTTTGATACAGGTCGCTTTGATGTGGATGTGGTCGAGCAACGACAAGCCTATGTGCAGATCGTCACTCTGTCTTCATCAACAGGAACCTTTGAGATCAATGAGTCTGTAACCCAAGTTAACGCCAACTTTACCATGAAGGGAGAGGTGGTCGAGATCGACAATAGCGGGACTGATCTCAAACTTCACTTGGCTCACTACGGTGCAACCGACGGTGAATACCATTCGTGGACAACCACTGCCGACATCACAGGTGATGAGTCAAGTGCGGTAGGTACGCCGTCTAGCTTCGAAGAGGATCTACCTGTCGAAGCCATGAACGATAACTTTAACACCACGAGTCAAGGCGGGGATATCGACTTCATAGTCGATTTCGATGAAAGCAATCCGTTCGGAGAACCTTAATGTTAGGCGACTATTTCTACAATCAGCGTATACGAAAAGCGGTCGCAGTCTTTGGCTCTCTGTTCAATGATATAAATGTTCTGAGAACAAACTCAAGTGGAGCGGTAATCAGTCAACAGAAGGTGCCCCTAAGCTATGCACCTAAGCGTGATTTCCTTGCTCGCTTGGATGAGATGCAAAACGGCGAGTTGGCAGAACGTCAGGTTGCTGTGAAGCTCCCCCGCATGTCCTTCGAGATTGTGGGTATGAACTATGATGCGGCCAGACAGCTACCCAAGACAAACTCGTGCAAGACATTCCCGACTACCGTTGACGGTACGGCTTCACGCTTGTACACACCCGTACCCTTCAACGTACAGTTTGCCCTGAACGTTTATGCCAAGAGCCAAGACGATGCACTACAGATCGTAGAGCAGATTCTGCCGTTCTTTACTCCCAACTACACCGTAACGATCAAGCCGATTGATGATATCGACCTCAAAGAAGACACCCCCATTACCTTTCAGGGGATCTCGTTTTCGGATGACTATGAGGCGGCATTAGAGTCTCGCCGCACAATCATCTACACCCTAGACTTTGAGATGAAGATCAC
>Ga0181400_1000775_pt1 | contig 13762 bp, 8 predicted proteins | sample 23SPOviralmetaG_FD_130129 | JGI IMG/M metagenome (GOLD analysis project Ga0181400, IMG submission 130129) | Marine viral communities from the oligotrophic San Pedro Time Series (SPOT) site, San Pedro Channel, CA, USA - 23 SPOT_SRF_2011-06-22 | ecosystem: Environmental > Aquatic > Marine > Strait...
ATACGTTAGCGCTGTGTCTGTTGCGGGATCAGGAGTAGCTACTTTAACAATTGCAGGATATGCAGGGGCTGTTACAGTTACTGGTTCTGGAAATGTAAAAGTATTCGTATATGGAAATGAATATGCGAAAGGAACTTCAAATGCAGGTACTTCTGTTGATGCTGCTTTCGAACAGTTTAACAATAAGCCAATCATTCTACGTAACAAGTACAATGTAAGCGGATCTGACACTGCTCAAATCGGGTGGGTAGAAGTAACTACTGAAGCTGGAACTTCTGGGTACTTATGGTACTTAAAGTCTGAGCACGAATCTCGTATACGTTTCGAAGATCACTTAGAAATGGCTATGATTGAAGCTGAGAAAGCTGCTACTGCTCTTACACCAGCTGCTGGATTAGGAGGAGGAACTGAAATTACTGGTTCTGACGGACTTTTTGCTGCTTTAGAAAACAGAGGTCTTGTTTACACGGACGCTGATTTCGGAACTGGGGGAGACTTAGGATTAAGCGATTTTGATGCTATCTTAGGAGAGCTTGATAAGCAAGGAGCTATCGAAGAGAACATGTTATTCTTAGATCGTGCAACTTCTTTGGGTATTGACAATATGTTAGCTGCTCAAAATTCTTATGGAACTGGAGGAACATCTTACGGTGTATTCGAAAATTCTGAAGACATGGCACTTAACTTAGGATTCAGCGGATTCCGTAGAGGATCTTACGATTTCTACAAGACAGACTGGAAATACTTAAACGACGCTACAACTAGAGGATTAGTTGGAGATATTGAAGGTGTAGTTGTTCCTGCTGGAACTTCAACAGTTTACGATCAAATGTTAGGTAAAAACATCTCAAGACCTTTCTTACACATCCGTTACAGAGCTTCTGAAGCAGATGATAGAAAAATGAAGTCTTGGATCACAGGATCTGTAGGTGGAAACTTTACAAGCGACGAAGATGCAATGAACGTTCACTTCTTATCAGAAAGATGTTTATGTGTACAAGCAGCAAATAACTTCATATTATTGAAGAACACTGCAGGATAATCAATTTTATTAGTGTGCTGGGGATCTTTGGTCCCTGGCCACTATTTTTATCAATTTTATAATATTATATCATGGCAAACAAAAAAAAGCCCGTAGCTAAAAAAGCTGCACCACAAGAACCTATTACAGATGGGTTACCAATACAAGTAGAAAAAGTAGAGCCAGTAGCTGTTAAACCAGTTGAGCCTGCTAAACCAAAATGGGAATATAGAGATAGAACTTACGTTTTAAAAACAGGTAAATCTCCTCTTTTATATACGTTACCATCAAAGCATTCAGGAAGAAAGCCTTTGTTGTTTTTTGATCAAGAAAAAGGTTATCAAAGAGAATTGCGTTATGCTACAAATCAAAAATCACCATTTGTAGATGAACAAAAAGGACCAGTTACTCTTGGCAGAATAGCTATGAGAGACGGGATAATTAAAGTAAGAAAAGAAGATGTTGCTTTACAAAAACTACTTTCTTTATATCACCCTTTAAAAGATAAAATATATTACGAATTTGATCCAGTAAAAGTTTCTGTAAATGAATTAGATTGGATTGAGCTAGAATTAGAAGCATTAACATTAGCTAAAGATATAGACATTGATGCAGGAGAAGGTATACTTAGAGCTGAATACGGAAGTCAAGTTAATGATTTATCATCTAGTGAGCTGAAGCGAGATTTAATGATATTTGCTAAAAGGCAACCAGCATTATTTATAGAATTGGCTAATGATGATAATGTACAATTGCGTAATATAGGAATCAAAGCCGTAGAAGCTAGAATAATAAACTTATCAGCGGATCAAAGAACGTTCACTTACGGTGAGGGAGGCAGAAAGTTAATGACTGTACCTTTTGACGAACACCCTTACAGTGCTTTAGCTGCATACTTCAAAACTGATGAAGGAATGGAAGTGTATAAGGCCATATTAAAAAGACTTTACTAAGTCATCTTTATAGTAGCTAGGCTGCTTAACGGTGGCCTAACTATTATAATAATAAAAAAAGAAAAATGAGCGTAAATATAAATACTGTTTATCAAAGAGTGCTAGCTGTACTTAACAAAGAGCAACGAGGGTATGTTACGCCTCAAGAATTTAATTTGTTCGCAAACCAAGCACAATTGGATTTGTTTGAACAATATTTTTATGACATTAATCAATTCGGTAGAATACCAGGAAACGAAACCGAATATTCGGATATGGTGGATCTTTTAGAAAAAAAGCTAGCTATATTTGAAACATCTGCAGACCTGGTTGCTTCAGCAGGTAAATTTACTTTGCCTTTAGATATGTATAAGTTAGGAGCTATCCTATATAACAACATAGAAGTAGAAAGAATTACCCCTAAAGAATGGATATTAATAAACCAGTCTCCTTTAACAGCACCTAGTAACGCAAGACCTATATATAAGACTGCAGGAACTAATCTAATAGAAGCAAAAGGTACTGCTGCATTAACTTCAGGCGTAAGTGCTCAATATGTTAGAAAGCCTGCTACTGTAATATGGGCACACAAAACATTATTTAATGAGCCTTTATATGATCCTACAAATAGTGTAAACTTCGAACTAGACGTTTCAGAAGAAACAGAACTAGTTATAAAAATACTAGAGCTTTGCGGTATTTTAATAAAAGACTTAGGGCTATACCAAGTATTTGACAAAGAAGATCAAGAAACAATACAACAACAAAAATCATAATATATGGGTTTAATAACACAAACTGACGAACAATACTATTTAGGCCCTGACGGAGTATGGAATAGCTTTGACGAAAATTACGGTAGCTATCAGTTCACGTCTATAAAAGATGTTATAAATAACTTTATGATTTCTTATGTAGGTCTTGAAAAAAATATATCTAAAGTAAAAAGAACTGAGGTTGCTTTTCACGCTCAAAGAGGAATACAAGAATTTAGTTTTGATACACTGCCCTCTATAAAATCTCAAGAGATTGAAATAGGGCCTACTTTAAACTTTGTTTTACCTAAAGACTACGTAAACTATGTAAAATTAGTTTGGGTTGATTCTAAGGGCATAGAACGGATCATATATCCAACCAGCAAGACTTCTAATCCTCTACCTATACTTCAAGATTCTAATTTTGAGTATTTGTTTGACGAACAAAGCAGTGAAATATTAACTGCTGAGGAGTCAGAAACTAGAAAAAGATTTCAAACTCAGAACAATACAAGTGATAATAATAATGAGGATTTGAACGACCGACTAAACCAGGGAGGTTGGGGCAGAAGATATGGACTTTCTCCTGAGCAAGCTCAAACAAACGGAGTATTCTATATTGATCGTATATCTAATATAATATACTTTGATTCTAGCTTTGTGGGCAAGGTAGTAACTTTAAAGTATATATCAGATGGATTAGCTACAGATGAAGAAATGGTTATTCATAAGTTTGCGGAAGAAGCTTTATATAACTATATAGCTTATGCAATATTATCTAAAAGAGCTAATACTCCTGAATATTTAGTTGCTAGATACAAAAAACAACTAGTTTCTACAAAAAGAAATGCTAAATTAAGATTATCAAATATTAAAATAGAAGAGCTTACGCAAGTTATGCGTAACAAATCTAAAATTATAAAACACTAATATATGGGTGAGTTTGTACATGTCTTCCAAGCAGGGAGAATGAACACAGATCTAGACGAAAGACTTGTTCCAAATGGCGAATATCGAGATGCATTAAACTTAGATTTAGCAAACTCAGATAATGGTAATATGGGCTCTTTGCAGAATGTAGAGGGCAATTTGCAATTAAGGGGTAAACCTCAATGGAACGATAATTATATAGATTCTTTAACTAACCCAAAGTGCATAGGATCTTTTGTTGATGACAAAACAGATAAAATTTATTGGTTTATAACTTCTACAGAAGCTGACTGTATTGCTGAGTATAGATTTGCAGGTGGCCAAATAAAACCAGTTATAGTCGACACTAATAACGTTCTAAACTTTTCTACACAGAACTTAATTACAGGTATAAATATAATAGACAATTTATTATTTTGGACAGACAATAACTCTGAACCAAAAACAATAAATATTGATAAATTTAAAAGAGGATCTGTAAACTTTGTAACTCACACTAAAATACCAGCTTACGATAGTGCGAGCCAAACATACAGCGCTAATTTAACAGGTAGACCTGATTTTAATGAAGCAGATGTAACGGTTATTAAAAAGGCTCCTCTTACGGCGCTTACACTAGACATGTCAGCTAGCTCAAGAGGAAATAAACCCGGTACTGGGGCAAGTCCTGTACCTTATGGGGTGTACAATCCAACTCCAACATCAACCCCTCCTGCTGACGGCAGAATAAATTTTACTTATGCGCCTGATACAGGCACTCCTGAAGTTAGAGAATCATTACCCACTAGATATGATTGGGAAACCAATATAGCTGGAGATGCTGATTATTACGATGACACTAGTATAGAAGAGTGGGATGGTTATTTGCTTCTAAACTTTGCTTCAACAGGATTACAGTCAAACACTTGGAGAGTTGGAGATACCATTATTTTAACCGCGGACTTTACGGATGTTAACTTTACAGACTATGAATATTCGGTTTCTATTAGGCTAGTACAGGCTTTAAACGGAGCGGGATTAAATTGGAAAGCTGAAATACAAGCTATATCTTCTGATATTGGCACCTTTATTGACAGCGGGAGTAATATAATAGAATTCACTTGGGAGGCTTTACTTGAAGAAGAGGACGCTATGTTTCAGAATATATTTCCTAGGTTCGCATATAGATGGAAATTTATTGACAACGAATACTCTACGTTCTCACCGTTTTCTGAAGTTGCTTTTTTAGGTAGTGAATTTAGCTACGAGTCTAGGGAAGGATATAATATCGGAATGATTAATACTATCCGCAAACTTGTACTAAAAGATATAAACTGGGGGCACGTTGATGTAGAAGAAGTAGATATTCTTTATAAGGAATCTAATAGTTCCGCAGTATACGTCGTAGATACTTTAGTTAAAGATGAATCATACGATACATCTGGAAGCCTTATAACTGAATTTGAAGTTGAGACTGAATTAATAGGAGCTTTAGTAGAAGGTAATCAAATATTACGACCCTGGGATAACGTGCCTAGAAAAGCTCAAGCTCAAGAAATAATAGGGAATAGAATAGTATATGCTAATTATTTACAAAACTATAATGTTCCAACCACTACTTTAACTTTAAGCTCTATATCTAATCAATACGAAATAGAAGATGTTGGCTCCCCTGTATTTTCTGTAAAATCAATGAGAACATACCAAGCAGGGGTAGTATATTTAGACAAGTACGGGAGAGAAACTCCTGTATTTACTAATAAAGAAGCGGGAACACAATTAAGCATTGCTTCTTCTAGTTCGTTTAATAGACTTATAGCTCAGCCAACAAATACTCCACCTAGCTTTGCAACACACTATAAGATATTCTTAAAAGAAACTTCTAACGAATACTATAATTTAGCATTAGATAGATATTATGATGCTGAAGACGGCAACGTATGGCTGTCTTTTCCTTCTTCAGAAAGAAATAAAATATCAGAAGAGTCATACTTAATAACAAAAAAGCAACATGACAATAATCAGCCAGTAACTTCATTATCAAGATATAGAGTCTTATCTATATCTGATGAGGCGCCTGATTTTATAAAGACTGTAGACAAGCCTTTGTCTTCTGCTGGGGTAGAAAATAATTCAATAATAGTTTCTGGGGCTTTGGCACTGTCATTTATAGGCCCAAATCCCGCTTCTGATCCTGATTTTGGTCCTAAATTTAATGGGAACAAAGTTACTTTTTCTTTAGGTAATTTTGTTTCTCAAACATACGACGTGCAGTTATCTAGAGTGGTTAGCCAACCTACACAGTCAACAACCCTTTATGAGTTAACTTTAAACAGAGGTTTAGGTTCAGATGCTGAATTTTTAACAAACGTATCAGTTGGAAGTGTTTTTAATATAAATATTTTTGAAGATAAATTGGAAACAAAACCGGAATATCAAGGTAGATTTTTTGTAAAAATACCCAGAGATTTTTCTTTTGATTCTAACATAATGGATTCATTTCAAGCGCTAGATCCAGAATATTCTGTATTAGGAGTGCAGGATTTTACATTAAATGGCGGAGAAACCACTTATGCAAGTGATGGTAATTATGGTCCTTACTGGATTGATTGGGGTAATGCATTTGGAGGCGGAACCAAAACTTATGTAGCCGGCAGGGATAATTGGATGGATGGCAGGCCTTTTGCAAGCCCAAGTCCTCCTGATGGGCCTATAGGTTCTTTCATAAATAATCCTGAACCAGATGGGACAATCTTTTTTGGAAATCATAATCCTATTACTAAAGGCAGCGAATTTGTAGGTTTTAACTGGTTTGGAGTAAGAGGGCCTAATGACAATGTTCCTCCTTTGTACCTTAATTCAATGTTTGGAGCAGCCCCTGGCCCTTTAGACCCTGATGCAGAAGCAGGCAGGACGTCTAGAGTAGTAACTCCTGATGGGTTTTTAACAACGGGAGCTTCCATAAGGTTTTTAAAAATTGATGATGGAACTGAATCAGAAGTATATATTATAAGTAAGGCTCAAGGGTATTGGAACAGAAGAAGTACGGGCAGCGCAGAAGGACAAAGACGAAATTTTAGGTACACTATTTTGTTAGAATTAGACAGACCTGTCACAGAAAGTTGGGCACCTGATCCTAGTGATAACTATGCTACTATGTTAGCTGCCGCTACTAATATAGCTATTCAAGCTGTAAAGCCGGTTGTTCCAGTAGGAAATAGGCTTCTTACATCTAATAACCCAGCTATATTTGAAACGGAACCTAAAGAAGCTGTAGATCTAGATTTATATTATCAAGCAAGTAATGCGCTGCCTATATCTGGGTACAATGATCCGGTGGAGCTTAATTGGTATAACTGTTTTAGTTTTGGTAATGGAGTAGAGTCAAACAGGGTTAGAGATGATTTTAATGCTGTTACTATAGACAAAGGAGCTACAGTATCTTCTATATTAGCAGACCCTTATGGGGAAGAAAGAAGAGGAAGTGGCTATATATTTTCTCAAATATATAATTCTACATCGGGAATAAATAGATTAAACCAGTTTATACAGGCATTACCTATAACAAAGGATCTTAATCCTATATATGGCACTATTCAAAAGCTACATGCTAGAGACACCGATCTTATAACTTTATGTGAAGATAAATGTTTTAGAGTATTAGCTAATAAGGATGCTTTATTCAATGCTGATGGAAATGCTAATGTAACTTCTAATACCAATGTATTAGGCCAAGCTACTCCCTATGCTGGTGAGTTTGGTATATCTAAAAACCCGGAGTCTTTTGCTGACTATGGGTTTAGGTTGTATTTTACAGACAAGAGCAGAGGCACAGTATTGAGGTTATCTAGAGATGGATTAACAGAAATATCAAGTAAGGGAATGGGTGATTTCTTTGCGGATAATTTAAAAGCAAACAATAAACTAATAGGATCTTACGATGCCGACAAGGGCTTATACAATTTAACCCTAGTCAATCTTACTTCCGATTGGCAAACTAAGTTTAATCCTATTCAAGCGGACAACTTAGCTATTGCTTGTGAAGACAATATACAAAACCCGCCTGATCAAGAAAATTATATAAGTACCACCGTATCTTTTAAAGAATCCGTAGATGGCTGGACTAGTAGAAAATCATTCATTCCTGAATCGGGAGTTTCTTTAAATGACAGGTATTTTACGTTTAAAGATGGGTTAATGTGGGCTCACAATGAAAATTCTATATATAATAACTTTTATGGGGAACAATACATAAGTTCCTTCAATGTTCTTATTAATGAACTGCCTAATGTTGTTAAAGCTTATACTGCTTTAAATTACACAGGAACTAAGTCTAGAGTTCTAGAGTATGAAAAAGCAAACAGCAATAAATGGTATTCTATAGCTGAGGTTAATGCAGAGAGTTGGTTGCCAACATCCTTAAGAATAAAAAACCCGGGCTGGTATGTAAACTATATAAGAACAAATCTAGAAGGGGGAGAAGTAAAAGAGTTTGAAGATAAAGAAGGTAAGTACTTTAATTATATAAAAGCATTAGCCGTATGCGATGAAGCTTTTGGTTTGGGAACACCTACATCAACAACATCAGATCCGCAGAGTTATTTATTAACTACGTTTATAGATCTTAGCTGTAGCAATACTGGATCATCTACTGAACCAGACGCAGATTTATTCTTATGGACTAATTGGGATGAAATTATAGGTAATAATGATGTTACAATAGCCAATGAAACCCTCGCCCCTGATGCTAAATGTATAATAGAAAATTTTTATACCTCGCTGAGCGACTACACTAATGTTGCTAAATCAGGTGTTGAGTTTAAATATTTTGCCACTGCTGGATTAGTTGTAGGCACTCAATTATATGATTATAACACAGATCAGCCTTTAACTTCTGCTGGAATGGGGCTTTATGTGCCCAGTAATTTAGGTGAGCCTAATGATTCTAGTTTAGATCCTGCTAGCCTTGCTGCTGTTCCGAATAGCTATGATATAATAATATATAATTCTAGTGGGGTTATAACAGAAGTTATACAATATAATACTATAGTTGCTTCATGTTCAGATCCCACCGGTCCGCTTACTTTTGAAGTTACTACTACAGTAGCCTCTACAAGTGTAGAGCTACCTTATGATGCTACAGGAACATATTCAGGTGTTATTAATTGGGGAGACGGGAATACTTCTGTCAACTCTTACGCTAATAGGACACACACTTATACAACAGCGGGTGTTTACACAATAGAAGTATCTGGTAGATCATCAAAAATAATATTCGGTAATCTATCTAACTCTATAGCTGCGCTTTATACTAAGCTAGTTCAATTTGGATTCCCAATGGCATTCGAAAGATTAAGCTTTGGAGCTATATCTAGCGAAAATTACGGGGCAACTAATATGAGTTTTTCTGATGTGTTAGATATTCCTAGCTTTGCAACGAACGCAAATATAGATTATTTGTTTTCAGGATGGGAACCAAACAATGGAATATCCCCAAGTGATTTTAACAATATAGGGGCATGGGACGTGAGTAATGTGGTTAGTATGCGAGCTTGCTTCTATATGAACAGGACTTTTAATCAAAATATTAATAACTGGAATGTAAGTAATGTTACTACTATGTACGACATGTTCGCGGGGGCGCAGTCTTTTAATCAGCCTTTGAATTATTGGGATGTGAGTAGTGTAACTAATATGTACGGCATGTTCCGAGGCATTAATCAACCCATATAAACTTTAAAAAGTAAAAAATGCAGATATTCAATCAAAACATAGATTCCTGGGATGTTAGCAACGTTACTAATATGGCTAGCATGTTCTCAAAAACTGAGAATTTTAATCAGCCCTTAAGCTCTTGGGATGTGAGTAGTGTGACTGATATGAGACAAATGTTTAATTCCGCTGATATATTCAACCAAGATATAAGTTCTTGGGATGTGAGTAATGTAACTGATATGTATGGGATGTTTGCTGGCGCCGAGAATTTTAATCAGCCTTTAAATTCATGGAACGTGAGTAGCGTTACTACCATGGAATATATGTTTAATTCCGCCGAAAGTCTTAACCAGAGTCTTAATAGCTGGGATGTGAGTAGTGTAACGAATATGGAAGGTATGTTTCTTCAAGCTTATGCTTTTAACGGAGACATCTCCAGCTGGGACGTGGGCAGTGTGATTAATATGCAACAAACGTTCAATTTAGCATCGGCGTTTAATCAACCCTTAAATAATTGGAATGTTAGTAGTGTAACTAACATGTTTGGGACGTTTGCTCAAACTGATAACTTTAACCAACCTATTGGAAACTGGAATGTGAGCAGCGTTACCACTATGCGCAGTATGTTTTTTGATGCGGAGTCTTTCGATCAATCGATAGGTAATTGGAACGTGAGTAGTGTTACCACCATGGAGGACATGTTTTATACGGCAGAATCTTTTAATCAGTCTCTATCTACCTGGAACGTTTCTAGTGTAACTAATATGAAGCGAATGTTTAAGGAGGCTAGTGCTTTTAACGGGGATATAGCTAATTGGAATGTGGGTAGCGTAACCAATATGGAGGAGATATTTACGGGTGCTACTGTTTTTAACGCGGACATCTCTGGCTGGAATGTAGGCAGCGTGACTAATACGAAGCGAATGTTTAAGGACGCCATAGCTTTTGATCAAGATATTGGCTCTTGGGACGTCAGTAGTGTAACTAATATGCAAAGTATGTTTTATGCTACCCGTATTTTTAATCAAGACATAAGCTCATGGAATGTTAGTAATGTGGTTAATATGTCATCGATGTTTGCCCGCGCCACCGCCGGTCAAGATCCTCTAAATAGTTTTAACCAAAATTTGTCTGGGTGGAGTGTAGCAAATGTAACAAGTTGCACCTATTTTGATCGTTTAGCTGACCAATGGACCTTAGCGAAACCTAACTTTACAAATTGTACTCCGTAATTAATTAAAAAATAAAAAATGGCAGAAGATTTAACATCAGAATTTAATTACACGTCTACTGTAGTTCAATACACTATACTAGAAGGAGCTAATATATCTAGCCTTTACCCTACGGCAGTTATAAAAATAACCGCTAATCCGGGATATACAGTAACAGCTGGAGATTTTTCTTGGAATGGCCCTTTAGCAGGTGTTACTAGTGTAGTTTTTACTCAGGACGGAGAGTTTGTTTTATGTACAGTTACGTATGACACAACTTCTGTAATGCCTGCATATAATGTTAATATAGGATTATGTATAATAGGAGATGCTGTTTTAGCAGCGGTAACTGTGGCTGGTACATTAACAAGTGTTGTCGATGCTAGCGTAACTACTGCTACCCCGTCTGAAACCAACACTCCTTATAGCGCATCAGGAGCTGAAGGAGCTACCTCTGGAACATTGTTCACTAGAACTTATACTGCTCCTACAGGTAGTTACTGGCCAGAAAATACTGCTCCTAGTATACAGCTTACATCTGGAGATCTAGGTCAATACAATATTACTCAAACGCCTACATACACGGCTAATAATGAGCTTACCGCTATAACATATACGGTAACTTATATATTTACTGACACAAATGTATCTGGAGATAAATTTGATATAACAATACCTAAAGTTGCAACTATTTTAGTGCCAGCAACAGGGGTTACATCGTTTACTGGACCGACTACAGGGGTACAGGCCAGCGGAACTAATTACGTTATGACAGTACAAGGTGCCGCAGGAGCTACGTATAGCATTTCTATGAGCGATGGGACAACTTCTACCGTTGTAGTTACTAATGCAGTACTAGGAGTTACAGGTAACGCTCAGCACAATTTTATAATTCCAGCAAATACAGGTACATCAAATATAACTTGGACAGCAACTATATCTGGAGATATAGAAACTGGGGTTCCTACAACAATAACGTTTATACAGTTATACCCAGTTGTTCCTTGCGGAGGCCCATTAACTGATGCTCCTGTAAACGCAATAACTGATTATGTAGAACAGTTAGAATCAGGGGGTGGATTACTTACATTTTTAGTTAAAGCAGGAGCTTCCACTAAATTTGAAATAATACACGGAGATGCTACTGGAACTAAAAAAGCTACTTCAGGAAGAATATTAACAGGATTAACAAATGCGGGACCTTTTGACAATGTAACTGGTACCGAACCATCTAATACTTTGCCTACAGATGCTCAAGCAAATGGAGGAATAGATCAGTATATTCAAAATCCTTTTAATCCTGTTAAAATGTCAACTAGACAAGGCGATTTTAATACTGATACTACATTTACTATTCCAACTATGACAATTGGAGGGGAAACCTATCACCAAGTTTTATGGTGGGAATATACCGCAGCAGATTATACAGCACTAAGCAGGGCTACTTTAAGAGTAACTAATTCAAATGTGACAGGAACTATAGCAGCTAAAATGTTTAAGGTATGCTGTCCTGACGCAAATTGTACAACATAAATAAATAAACTATGGCAGGAGCAACTCCTATACAAATAAACTTTGCAAACCATACCCCAATAGGATTAGATTTGCACGACATAATATGGTACTCTGACGCATCGACAGGGGAAGAAGTAATGATGGGTCCAGTAACAACTATAGTAAACAATGACGACACTTCAACATACTATATAATAGTAAACGCAGCTTATGGAGTTTCAGCTCCCACAACGGACGATTTTGTTTACTATAAGAAAAATCCAATAGGATATGTAAGCTCTTTAAAAGGATATTTTGCAGAAGCTCAATTTGTAAACACAGAAACTAAATATGCAGAATTGTTTTCGGTTGGCGCTGAAGTATTTGAAAGCAGTAAATAATGTGTAATAATATAATATAAAACAAAAGAAATGATAGGAATGATAACAGGCGGCGTAAGCGGCTTAGCAAACATAGCGGGAGGCATAATAGGGTCTAGAAAAAGAAAGCGAGAACAAAGAGAAGCTCAAAAGCAAATGAATATGCGTATGGCTCAATTTGAGATGGCTGATACTTCTAATTTATATAAAGACATGGAAAATACCATGGAAGACTTAACTGTTAATACTCAGCAAGCAGATTTTCAAGCACAGCAAGCTAATCAAGGTATTGCAAATACTATGAATGCAATGCAAGGAGCAGCTGGCGGTAGTGGTATTGCGGCTATGGCTCAAGCAATGGCAGGACAACAGGCTCAGAATATGCGACAAGCTAGTGTATCTATAGGGCAGCAAGAACAAGCTAACCAGATGGCTGAAAGACAACAAGCAGATGTATTGGCTATGAGAGAACGTAGAGGTGAAGAAGATTCTAGAAGGTTAGAAAGACAAAAAACTAATACATTGCTCGGGATGTCACAACAAAGACTTTCTGCTGCTAATGCCGCTAGAGAGCAAGCTAAACAAAGCATTATGTCAGGTGTAGGAGATATATTTAGTGGAGCAATGTCAGGTGCTGCTAGTGGAATAATGGGTAAGAATATGCCGAAGCTTTTAGAAAAAACGGGTGACTTACCAGTAGAATAAAAAAAATAAAGATGGCAAATTCAGATTTAATAAAAGGAGCAGCTCAGTTGTATGCTACAGAAACTGGAGACATGGGAGCGTCTTTAGTTAAAAGTATAAATAGAGGAGCACAACAAATGCAATTAGCCGCTGAGGCTAAAAAGCGAGAGAAGGCTAATATAAATGCAAAAACAGCAAATTATATAAATAGGCTAGATTCTAATATTGATATTAGCGAATTGGATCAAAACCAGCAAAGCTCTATAACTGAATTTTTAGTTAAAGGTAGAAATGATTATGCTTATTCCGCTGGAGTAGTAGCTAAATTAAATGCTGATGACCCAAGATATATAGAAGAAGTTGCTAAGATGAACAACATACAAATGAGCTTCCGTAATTTAGCTAATAATGTAAATACGTTTAAAAAAGATAAATCTGAGTTTTTACAAGACTTTGATAACGGAATGTTATCTGAAGGCAACGAGGTAAATACATTGGGTGAGGCCTCTAACATATATACTACAGGCGGTGATTTTAAAGTAGGCAATGGAGGAGTACTAGAGTTTTTTGATGCTGCTTCAGGTTCTCTAAAAAGTTATTCTGATATAAACAAGCCATTCCTTAAAGATTTCGCGGCTGCCGACGCAATACTAAAAATGAA
>Ga0181400_1000777_pt1 | contig 13719 bp, 20 predicted proteins | sample 23SPOviralmetaG_FD_130129 | JGI IMG/M metagenome (GOLD analysis project Ga0181400, IMG submission 130129) | Marine viral communities from the oligotrophic San Pedro Time Series (SPOT) site, San Pedro Channel, CA, USA - 23 SPOT_SRF_2011-06-22 | ecosystem: Environmental > Aquatic > Marine > Strait...
CACAGAACTAGACGAATTGATAAAACTTGCCAGCAGTGCCAGAGGTGCCTTATAGTGGTTAACTATATAAAGTATGCTAGTGCAGTGACTATCCTCATAGCGATGGTCCTGCATGTTGCTGGTATAACTCCATGGAATAGTATTGTACAAATGCTGGGTGCAGCAGGCTGGATCTATGTTGGATATAGATGGAATGAAAAAGCAATTATATTGAACTTTCTCCCTCAGTTTGCTATAATAATACCAATGCTAATAGGAATGTATTTTATATGACAGTACTAATTGCCGGTGGTGATAGTTTTACATATGGAAGTGAGTTGCCCAGTCAAGAACATGCCTGGGCCAATTTACTTGCAACTCGCAAAGGTTGGAACATCTGTAACACTGCACGACCTGCAGCAAGTAACAGTGCAATACGTCGCAATGTTATGAACGCTGTACACAAGTATAAAGAATTGGACTTGTTTGTTGCTGTTATGTGGAGTTTTCCCAATCGTTATGAGTTTAGATTTGCTTATGATACCGGGCACTTAGATAGTCCGTGGTACAGTATCAATCCTTGGACATACAATGATGAAAATTTTGAAGAACATTTCTTTACCAAAGATGATAGTGTACTAGCAGCACAACAAGCAAACAGAGACAATGCAGAAGCAAAAGGTATGACTGCCTTTGCTAAAAGTTATGTACAAAATGTAGCACAAACTGAGTATTGGGAACTATACACAAGTTGGTGTGAAATAGTAATGCTGCAAAATTATCTTATCAAGCACGATATTCCTTATATCTTCACACAAGTTGACAACAGTTTATTTGTATATAATGGTGCAATGGACGGCACACTTAGTACACTTAGAGCTGACATTGACATGAATAAATTTGCAGACACTGAAGGAATGTTTAATTGGGCAAAGCGCACAAAACAACAATTTTACACAACTCATCCGCGTGAGTGTGCGCATATAGAATGGATAAATATGTTATACGATAGGATAGTGTAATGGATATTGTTGACATCATTAAAAATACAAAACAGATCTACATGAGCGAGAGCAGTCTCGGAACCATGATGGACATTGAGCGTGTGCTTGATAGTTTGGACTTATATGCTTTTAAGAATTGGAAAAAGGGCGAACTAGTAGAAGGCCCTATCCGTAAAAAGCATTGGGTAGAAGCAACATTTATGTGGCCCAAGAAAGCAATGCCAGATCCTGATGGAGCAAAACGTTTGCTAGGCTACAATGCCGTAGTTACATTTGAGCAAAGTACACTGGCTACACCTGTGAAAATTGAAAGTTATGATGATTTTCGTCCAGGTACTAAAAAGGCTAAACTTCGTGAAGATCCAGTTTGGTTAGTGAAAGTAAAACTTCCAATTGAACTTATTAAAGAGTTCCGTGATGGTTATATGGAAATCGAAGGCAGTGAAGTTGATCTACAAGAAATTGATGATGCCTACGAAGAAGGCTTAGACCAGAGCGAACTAATGAATACAAAGACAGATGAGGAACAACAGGATGGCGCTTGATCCACAAGACCTTGAAGGTCGTATTGAAAGCACTGTACACTTTGATGAGTACAAGCCAAAGATGGGCAAAGATGATGCAGTTATTGTTGCAACATTTAAAGTGTTTGGAAAGCAGCCTGCATCGGATCTAGAGAACTTTATTGAAATGGGCTATGACTGGGTTATTGATGCAGAGACTAGTTCTGGAGAAATAAGCGAAGGTCGTTATATTGTTTTTGTAGAAGCAGAACGTCGTAGTACATATCCACAAAAGTTTATGGGTTTGATAAATGACCTAAACAATCTTACAGATGTAGAAAAATGGACTATGGTGTATTATGATAAAGCAGACAGTAGAAAAAACGCTGTACAACCTCTTACAAAAGAAACTGTTGCCAACAGTGTTCCGCTTAGTCCAAGACAGTACAGAGATCGTAAGACAGCTGCAGAGTCAATCGAAAGTATATTAAACACTGCGAGAGTACCTCGCACCAAAGGAGACATCAATGAATTTAGAACTTTTACAAGAACAGCTCGCGATTGACGAAGGCGTAAAATTTGAAATATATTTGGATCATCTTGATCTGCCTACTTGTGGCATTGGACATCTGGTACTTGAGTCAGATCCCGAGTATGGTGAACCTGTTGGAACACCAGTAACGGAAGAACGAGTAACAGAACTATTCCAACAAGACTGTGCTATTGTTTTAGAAGACTGTCAAATCCTTTATCCGGACTTTGATGAACTTCCAGAAGAAGTACAGCAAATTATAGCAAACATGATGTTTAACATGGGCCGTCCTAGACTGAGCAAGTTCAAAGGCATGAAGCGCGGTGTTGATGCTCGTGACTGGAATGCCGCAGCAGACGAAATGGTTGATAGTGGATGGTACCGTCAGGTAACTAATCGTGCTGATCGTCTTGTAAATCGTATGAGAGCTCTCGTCTAATAAATACAGCATACATTGTATTGAGGAGAACTAACGATGGGACTAGGATTTGTTACCCCTACTAATCCAGTAGGAACAGTTACAGAAGCAGACATTGATGCTTACTGGAAAAAATATGACGATCGCGGAGATACTGCTGAACCGTCACATTATAATGATTTAGACGATTATTTCCGTACACATGTTACAGCAGGTATTCCTGCAGGTCACACTGTAAAATGGGGTGTTAATGATGCAGGTACAAAATATTTCCTAACCATCTCTGGCTCCATTATTAACAAGACTTGGAGTTAACTTGAGTCAAGTAGAATATAAACCAACTAAATGTCAGAACTGCGGTGATTACAGTCACTGCGGTTCTGCAAACTGGCGTGAAGAACGCAACTATGACGGAAGTCATTATTTAATTAAAGCATGCGAAGCGTGTAGATGTGAGGAATGTACAAATGGTAAAAAAGTGGATTAATTCAAGAATTGAAGAGCGCACATCATGGGACGGTGCAATGCTAATTGGTGTTGGACTAGTAATTCTTATTGCAGGACCATTTGCTAAACTAGCGGCATATATTGCTATTGGTTACGGCGCTTGGACAATTTATAAGAGTGAATAATGGCTAGACTGTATCTTGTTTTATTGTTGCTAGGCGTATTAGGTGGTGTAGGCTATGGTGCCTATGGTTACTATACTAGCACACAACAAAGGATACAAACACTAGCAGAAAATAATGCTAAGTTGGAAGTTGCTCTTGAAACAAGTGAGAGTAGTATTAATCTACTTCAAGAACAAGCACAACAAACAGCAAGGCTTACAAACGAATTACAAGTAAAACTACAAAAAGCAGAAGCATACGGTGATAATCTGCGAAATAGATTAAGACAGTTGGACTTACTTGCAGATGCAATAGCAGATGCTAAAAACCTCGAAGGACGAATGAATGGCGCAACAGCAAAATTATGGCGTGAAATCATGGGCGAGACTGGTAACACTAACGGCAGTGGTAGCGATCTTCCTAACTGGTTGCAGCAGGATGATTCCGGAACCAGAAGTGAAAGTAGTAACACAGGTACAGAAGATAGCAGTACCAGTAGTAGCCAGACCAAAGCCAATTGATTTAACAGATACAAGAGTATATGTAGTCAATAAAGACAATTTAGAAGAATTTATTGCAGAGTTTGGCGAGGAAAACGGCGAACTTGCTTTTGTTGCACTAAGCATAGGCGACTATGAAAATCTTGCACTTAACATTGCAGAACTACGCAGATATATCAATCAACAAACAGACATAATAGTCTATTATGAAGAATCAATGCAGCCAGATGAGACCTCAGAAACAAACTAATACACGCTACGGAAACATGTTATACTTAGAAGGCGATCCTACTATAGGTCGCAGTCTGGAATTGTATGGCGAGTATTGTCATGCAGAAATAGAAGCAATTAAAAGTTTTGTTTCACCAACTAGTTGGTTTGTAGATATTGGAGCAAACATTGGTACACATACTATTGGTATAAGTCCATATGTGAATCGCGTTGTTGCATTTGAGCCAGACTCAGATAATTTCGATTTGCTAGTAAAAAACATCAGCACATGCGGGTGTGAAAATGTTACGCCTACACCTCTTGCCATTAGCGATAAATTTGGAGAAGTTGCTACGGAATTTAATTATGGCAAAACTACAATTGTTCCTGGCACGGCAGTTAAAACTGCTAGTTTAGATATGATTGGTCTACCTCAGATTGACTTTGTTAAAATGGATGTAGAAGGCATGGAACTTGCTGTGCTACAAGGCATGAGTGCAACTCTGCAAGGTTTTAAACCACACTTGCTTATCGAAATGCAAGATCCTAAACAATATACTGCAATATATGACTTGTTAAAAGAAAAAAATTATAACATGTATTGGTTTCCTGTGCCAACTTATAATCCAAACAACAGTAAGAAAAATACTGATAATGTGTTTGGTGATCAGCACGGAGTCATAAACTGGATTTGCAGCACAGAACAGTTAAATACTACATTACAAGCAGTAGTTGACAGAGATGACACTGTAGAAAGAATGGTTTGGAGGAGAAACCAAGATGTGGGAAATGATCGAAAGAATGGCGGATGACCGCCTATGGATTTACACAGCAATAGCAGGCTCTCTATTTGGCGCTGCTTTTTTATTCTGGTTCAAAGATACACGAATGGCAACCTGGGGTGTGCAAAAGTTTGATAGCACACTTGAGTATCTTGCTGTGCGTTGGGGATGGACTTGGTTACAAAACGACCCAAATGCTTGGCGTGTAAAGTATCCTCGTATAACAAATAAAATTGATGAACTGGAAGCCAGAATCAAAGAACTTGAGGAGAAATAAAATGGCGGAGGAAGAAATGAAACAAGCAGGGTTTCATCCTGCAGATACAAACGGTGACGGCAAGGTCACTGACGAAGAACATAAAATGTACATGGAGTTCAAGCGCAGAGAATTAGAAGATGCAGATGCAATGCGTGATGCACAGCGTAAGATGGCATGGTTTAGTTTAGCAGGCATGCTACTATATCCAGCAATTGTTTTAATTGCAGTATTCTTTGGAGTTGATCAAGCGGCTAAGATCCTAGGTGATATGGCAGCAGTGTACTTTGTATCCGTAGCAGCAATTGTTGCAGCGTTCTTTGGTGCGCAAGCAGTTGGCAAGAAAAAGTAAATTTACAAACCAGTCCTAGTATAGTATAATTACAAGTATGAACTATTATGATGTACTAGGACTCGAACCTACATGTAGTCCTACAGAAATACAAACAGCGTATCGTAGCAAAGCAAAACAGCATCACCCTGACAGTGGAGGAGATGTTGACACATTTCATGCGGTTGCCGAAGCATACGAAGTTCTTAAAGATCCACATAAACGTGCGCAGTTTGATCATCGTAATGCAAGAAAAATCCGTATAAATGCTGATGGTGTAATGGATGATATGTTTACCATATTTGGTAGTGCAGGATTCCATCCAAGCAAGCGAGATTACAATCGAGGCAAAGTAAACAAGAATTTAAGCATTGTTGTTGAATGTACACTGGACGAAATACTAGAAGAACAAGACAAGACAGTGAGCATCAAACACACTGATGGCAGCAGGCATCTAGTCAATCTCACTATACCATGTGGAGTGAAAAACGGTACTAAGATCAAATATGCACAACTTGGTGATACAAAGTATAGAAGCGTAGCGCCTGGTGATTTGACTGTTACTATTAGTATTACAGAAAATGATAAGTTCACAAGAGAAGGCGATAACTTAAAAACGCACTTGACATTAGGTGTATGGGATGCTATAATAGGTAAAGTTGTACAGATTAATACCATCGAAAGCAAGACTATTAATCTTAATGTGCCTGCAGGAACGCAATATGGTACAATACTTAGAATACCTAAACATGGAATGTATAACAAACAAGGTATCAGAGGTGATTTACTAGTACAGGTATTAGTAAAGATACCTGAAAACTTAACAGAACAACAATTAAATATTTGCAAAAAATTACGGGATGATAAATGAAAACTTCGAATGAAGTAGATAAAGCTCTAGAAACAGCCGGCAAGATAGCAGACAAATATGGTCATGTTTATATTAGCACAGAACATATGTTACTTGCTATGTTCCAAAACAATGATTTCGCTAGTTTACTAGCGGAGTTTGGTATACAATTAAATGAACTGAAACTAGATTTAGAAAGTCACATTGCTGACACGTTTAATAGTTCTGCTACTAGAAGCCAAATAAAAACGCAAGCACTAGAACGTGTTTTTAATCGTGCTCTTACTAGTGTGCTGTTTAGTGGCAGAGAAAGTGTTGCACTATTAGATATTTTCATTAGTATCATGAGTGAAAATAACAGTCATAGTAGTTACTTCTTGATGAAATATAATGTTAACAAAGAAGAGTTTTTACGTTTTATAAAACAAAGTAACAAAAGCAATAACCTAAATAAGCAACAAATTCAATATCTAGAAGGTATTATTAACGAGTTTTGCGAAAATTTAAACACACAAGCAAGTGAAAAAACACTTGATCCTGTTATAGGCAGAGATGATGTTATTGATGATATCACACAAACATTTGCACGCCGTAACAAGAGCAACGTGCTTATGGTAGGTGATCCTGGTGTTGGTAAAACTGCAGTAGCAGAAGGTCTTGCTGTAAAGATAGTAAAGAAACAAGTACCTGAGTATTTACAAGATCACATAGTATACAATTTAGATGTAGGTGCTATGCTTGCCGGTACACAGTATCGTGGTCAGTTTGAAGAGCGTGTAAAAGAAGTATTGGGCGCACTTATTCAAAAAGGAAAGTGTATTTTATTCATTGACGAAGCACACACTCTAAAGGGTGCTGGCGCCGGAGGAGGTGGTGGCACCGACTTTGCTAACATGCTCAAGCCTTACCTAGGCAGAGGCAAACTAAAAGTTATTGCTAGTACTACATGGGAAGAATACAACAGTAGTTTTGAAAAAGATCGTGCGCTTATGAGACGCTTTTATCATATTACTATTACAGAGCCTACACCGCAACTTGCTAAAAAGATTCTTATGAACAGCAAGAAGCACTATGAGAAATTCCACGGTTGCAAGATTACTAAACAAGCAATTACTGATGCTGTGGATTTAAGTGTGCGGTATCTCACAGACAAACGATTGCCCGACAAAGCATTTGATATGATAGACAGTGCTAGTGCAAAACAGCGCAGACTTGGTGTACTAGATGCAGTCATCGACCGTCAAAACATCCTCGAAGAAATTTCAAAATATGCAAAGATTCCTATTGCACAACTAGAAGATAACGAAGATACTGTGAAAGCAGAGGATATAGAAGCAAATATTAAATCACATGTTTATGGACAAGACAGTGCAGTAGATGGTGTACTTGAAAAAGTATGGGTTGCTAAAGCAGGACTTAACAAGCGTGATAAGACACTGGGTGTGTTTGTGTTTACTGGACCAACTGGTACAGGTAAAACAGAACTTGCTAAACAACTTGCAGATGCAAATGCAATGAAACTACTACGTTATGACATGAGTGAATATCAAGAGCGTCATACAGTGGCACGTTTTATTGGTGCACCTCCTGGATATGTTGGATTTGAAGATGGTAACCTTAGTGGCGGCTTGCTAATTCGTGATATTGAACGCAACCCACACAGTGTCATACTGTTTGATGAAATCGAAAAAGCACATCCAGATGTAAGCAATGTATTACTACAGTTAATGGATGAAGGCTTTGTAACAGGATCAAACGGTAAGCGTGTAGATGCTCGTAATAGTTATGTTATCCTCACAACTAACTTGGGTGCAGCAGAAGCAGAGAAGCGTGTAATCGGATTTAGCACAGAAGAGCATCATGTAGAAGCAGTAGATGATGCTTACAAAAAGTTCTTTGCTCCAGAGTTTCGCAATCGTATTGATGCAGTATGCAAGTTTGGGCCACTGCCTGAGATTGCAAAGCGTAAAGTGTGTATGAAATTTATAAATGAATTAAAAACACAACTTAAAGAAAAAGGCATAGGATTATTAATTGATGAATCAAGTATTGATCTTATTCTTGCTCAAGGTTATGATGATAAGATGGGTGCAAGACCAATGGCTCGTGCTATAGATACTATGTTGCGCATGCCAATTGCTAAACAAATAACGGTTGACAACAACAAGAATGGCTGTAAAATTAAAATAAGAAATGTAGATAACAAGCTCGTTATTAGATTTAGGTACACAGATGGAACCATCACAGAAATTGGAAGCTCTGAGCAGTCAGTACAATCTTCCGTTACAGCATAACGACAGACTGTTTTACAATAAACATCTATATAGGTTAAGTGTGCATATGTTTAGATATGCATACCCTGAACTCATGCGGGTTCCTACTATTGATAATTGGGGATGGAAAGTTGACACTGAATATCGAACAAGTTTTGTAACCACACTTAGAAAATATTGTAAGAAAAATACGGATCGAATTCGTATAGAAAATACAGTAAATGGCGCTATCCTAAATTACTATACAGACGATTTAGATAGATTAAAAAAGATTATAGATTATGTTCTAAGACTAAAAAGTAAAGAAGATGATGTTGATTCTATTATGCTTGATCTATTAGGGATACGTTATTTTCCAGGCACAATACAAGAACGTAATATACACTATCGTAAGAAAAGTTTACCGTACGGAAAATTTAAGTTTCAAATACAAGGCGAACGCTTAGAACGTGAAGAGTTTGAAAATTGGGCTGCTTGGGCAGATCAATATCCAGACGATATAAAGATAAACAACAAGCACAATACACGAGCATGGGGCACATGGTGTGGAGATAATATTGGATATATCTCTACTGAGAAGATGTTGCAACTTGTAAAATTTAAACTAGGATCAAATATTAACAAAATCATAGAATATCAAATCAAGGAAACGAAATAAAATGATGAAAGAATCACTACTAGAAACTCTTGTTACACGCAATCTTGTTAATGATAATACTATCGTGTATGCTAATGTACACAGTAAAGGACTAGGCGGAAAAGATATCTTTATTAAAAAAGATGTATATTGGTATCCCGGTATGCCAGCAGGCGCTATTCATGATATCGAAGGCATGGAGCCAGAGAGATTTGCTAAAGCATATAATATTAAATCTGATGGTTCTTTTAAAGAACATAAGAAGCGTGGGCGCAAGCCTAAGACAGAGTAAGCATAAATATACTATATAATTATATAGGAGATTAATTCCATGGCAGAAGTTACAAGAGTTACCGGCACTAGCCATATGACCGTCGGTGTTCAACATGAAACAGGATGTCACTGTTATCTGTTGACAGTACAAAATGCATCTAACACAGCAATTGACCTAAGAGCAGAAGATGATGCAGTAAACGAAACAGTAGAAGCAATCATTATGGAAATTGCGCCACTTGCTTACTTTATTACTGATAGTGCAGCAGGCACAGTTGCATTAATCATGGACAAAAATATTGATGATCACGCAGAGTTGCAGACTCGTATTAGACGCATTGGTAAAGATTCAGGTGCAAGTACAACAAGTATTGGACCTAATGACATTGACATCAGCGGATCAGATGTTTTACCAATCCGTTCAGTTGGCGCATTGTCAACAGAAGGTGCAATGGCATTTACAGGTGCATCGTAATAGAGGTATATCATGGCTAAACTAAACGAACAAATGTTAGTTATTAAAGTAAGTGAATTACTTAAAGACAATCAAGAAGCAAATCCTCCTCTTGATCCAGAAGTACTGGCACAACTAGAAGCAGTAATTGGCGAACTAGCAGGCCCAGGTAAAGTAGTAGAACTTATTCAGGAATAACAATGCCAGCAACAACTAGCGTAACATTATTACCAACAACAACTTTTGGCACCAGTGCAGGTAACTATGATGGTTCCGTTCTTGCATTTAACGGAGATAAAGTTAAAGGTGATGGCTACTATGGATTTAGTGACGGTGTACACACAGTACAGACTCGTATTACTGCACTAGTTGGCACAGTCAAAATACAAGGCACACTTGTAAAAGATCCTGCTAGTACAGACTGGGTTGACATTGCAAGTGTTGTTACCACCGACGGAAGCACAGCAATCACAGACAGTTACTTTAATAACTTTACAGGTAACTTTGTTTGGATACGAATTGCAGTTGAGGACTTTACTGCTGGTAGTATCAATAACATCTTTATGGCACACTAATGAGTTATATACGGTTTACATCATCAAGTCTCACAGAAGATCAACAAGATGCAATTGCGGCAGTTGTTGATTTATTCTGCGAAACTGTTATGCTAGAAGATGATGATAATGATTGCACATATTATGAAACAGAACTAGGACAAAGTTTAGAATTTGCTCTAGCAGAAGATTTAGACGAGCGTGTCGTAGAGGCAATTTGTGATTCACTAGGCACACATATAGAAGATTTTACAGTAGAAGTTACCGGTCAATAAGGACCACATTCGATGATACAATGGTTGTTCGATAGAAGAAATTCACACGGATTTCTTCCTAATCTAATCAAAGACGAAACATTACAGCCCGGAACTCCGCAGTGGTGGGATCTTGCAATCAAACCTCCATTTAGCCTCGACTTCACATTTTTAAAATATTGCAAACTGGATGGTGTAGTACAAAACTGCACACTAGTAAGTGATTATATTACTAAAACAGCCAGTGCATACTACCCCATAAACATAAATTTCTTTGATGAAAATATAGACTATATTGATCTAATGGATGAGTATAGTAAGAATAGATTTACAAACGGTGACTTTCGTGTATTGTTTTATTACACCGAAGGAGACAATCCCGATCCAGAAATATACAGAGGATTGGAAAAGATGTATGCTAAACACAACATAACCAGCGATAGCATACGTTTTGTTACAGGTAACTATAAACTAAAACAAACACACCCTTTTGTATATTTTCCTGATATGGAACTTTACTATAGATATCTCCAGGTACTAGAAAATAATTTTGTTACTAAACATAATCTCAACAAAAGAGAAAAAAAGTTTACCTGTCTTATTCGTGCAGACAAAGCATGGCGTAAAATATATGCAAGTTTTCTTTATCAAATGGGTATTACAGAACAAGGATACTTTAGTTATATAGGTTACAAATATGATACTAGCAATGCCGGACTAAATGACTTTGATCAATGGCAAGACTATGACGACTCGATGTTAGCAGACACACTTAGTTTTGAATTAAAAACACCTATTAGATGTGATAGTTTGAATGATCACGAACATAACAATCATAAACTAGTTAATCACGAATTTTATACCAATGCATATTTTAATTTTGTAGTTGAAACATTATTCGATAATGATGTATGTGTTGTAAGTGAAAAGACTTTTAAACCTATACTCAATTTGCAACCGTTTATTGTGTTAGGTAATCCAGGAACACTGTCACTGCTGCATGATCTAGGATATAAAACATTTGAAGATGTGATCAGAGAAACATATGACAAAGAAACAGACCACAGAGAACGTATGAGTTTACTTCTTAAAACTAGTTTTGATCTCGCTCAACTAAGTGATACACATCACTTACGCATACAAAATATAATCGCAGACGTATTAGCACACAATCAAAAAGTACTGTTATCTCCTAAGGTACAAAGAATCAACAAATTATTAAATCAATTGGAATATTAATATGAATGACCAACCTAAGATACATTTTATGACACCTTGTTATGGTGGACAAATAACTGAAGTTTGTTTTAGCAGTTATCTACAGTGGACAATACTGGCACTGCAAAATAACTTGGACTTTCAGATTGACACACTGAGCAATGAAAGCAATGTTAATAGAGCTCGTAACAGTTGTGCAGCAAAGTTCCTATCAGGCGATGCAACACACTTAATGTTTGTGGATGCTGACATACAGTTCAATGCAACAGACATTGTTAAACTTGTAGGACATGACAAGGACATTGTAGGCGGCATTTATCCACAAAAAACACTGCCTCCTAAAATGGTTGTTAATACACTAGACAATGCTAAAACAGAAGGTGACTTGATAGAAGTAGGCACACTTGGAACAGGCTTTATGCTAGTAAAGCGTACAGTGTTTGAACAAATGATTAAAGCAGGTGCTACTCCCTACGGCGATGATATTGGACTTAGTGACGTTGAGAATAACAACCAATATGATTTCTTTAACTGTACTATTGACAGCAACGGCAGATACCTAACAGAGGACTGGAGTTTCTGTCGCAAGTGGAGAGAACTAGGTGGCGAAATTTGGGCAGACACTACAGTAGCACTAGCACATGTTGGATACTATAGATTTCAGCCAGACATGGGAGCAATTAAAATTGGAAACAATTAATATTAAAATAGATCTAAGCATTGTTACACATGATTCAGTAAGCGAACATCCTTTTGTAAACATCAGTCTCAACGGCTTTCCAAAGTTTGGTGAAATTTGTGAACGAGACACAGTAGTTGAATTTGATGTAGAAATTGAAGATGATACTGAAAACTTCTTAACTATTGAATATTATAACAAAGATGCAAAGCAAGATGTACAAATAGGACATGACGGTGCAATTAGCAAGGACAAGCGTGTAGAAATAGATCAGATTGCATTTGATGATATTGAACTAGATTTTTTCCAATTATCAGATCCTAGTGCATTTAAATACGAGACTGAAGATCCAATGGGTGCAAATGCAACTGGATTTGATGCAACAAAACTTACATGGAATGGTCGTACAACATTGCACTTTACAACTCCAGTTTACATCTGGCTATTAGAAAATCTATAGCGCATAAATACACTGTGTTTTAGGGATAACCATTAATGGATACAGTCGTAATCTATCCGGGTCGTTTTCACCCGTTTCATAAAGGTCATAAGAGTGTTTACGATGCTCTTGTAAAGCGTTTCGGTAAGAATCGTGTATACATTGCTACCTCTAACAAGGTAGATCCCCCAAAATCCCCATTCACATTTGGTGAGAAGCGAGCAATGATGGCACTTACAGGTGTCGATCCAAGCCGTGTCGTACAGGTAAAAAATCCATACCAAGCAACTGAAATCACAGACAACTTTGATCCCCAAAACACAATCGCGTTGTTTGCAGTCAGTGACAAAGATATGGCTGAAGATCCTCGCTTCTCATTCAAACCTAAAAAAGACGGACAACCAAGTTATTATCAGCCAGCAAGTAAAGACATGCAGGGCTTTGACAAGCATGGCTATATCATTACAGTGCCTACACTAGAGTTTAACGTGCTGGGCAAGCCTATGCGCAGTGCAAGTGAGTTTAGAGCAAACTTTGCCAGTGCAGATGATGAAACACAAAAAGCAATGATAACAGATTTATTTGGGCAGTATGATAAGAATACACATACTACTATGTCACAAAAAATTAACGAACAACTAGTTCGTGCAGATCAAATACTAGATCAACTTATTGAAATGGGCGCAGATGATTGTTACATCTTAGAAGCCTGTATTAGAGTTGACACACTTGTTGAGAGCATTGATATGAAACAGAGAAAGCAAACATTATACCAAGCAATCATGGAAGGCGGGCATAGTTTGCCTGTTATGGAAGCAGAACTTGCTTGTCCAGTTGCAGCAGGAGACTTGGCAGTAAACACAGAAAACAGAGATAGAACTATAAAGCAGTTTAACTATGGTCCACTTAATGTTGATGTGCCAGGTGATTACTGGAAAGATATTGCAGAATATTGGGACACA
>Ga0181400_1000778_pt1 | contig 13697 bp, 16 predicted proteins | sample 23SPOviralmetaG_FD_130129 | JGI IMG/M metagenome (GOLD analysis project Ga0181400, IMG submission 130129) | Marine viral communities from the oligotrophic San Pedro Time Series (SPOT) site, San Pedro Channel, CA, USA - 23 SPOT_SRF_2011-06-22 | ecosystem: Environmental > Aquatic > Marine > Strait...
ACATAACATTATTATTCACATCTAATGGTTGGTTGAATACTGCAAATCAGAACGCAACTATAGCATAAATATAGTAACACATTAGGAAATAGAAAATGAGCGAAAGAGAATATATTGTAAGTTTAAACAGAGACGTAGACCACGTAGCATTTAATCAAGAAATGATTGCATCTACAGGCGCTGGCGCAATACCTGGACGTACTGTTAGTGTTACAGACGAACGTGCTACTAATATTCGTAACACACATTATAATTTAACAGACGCAGAAGCAGAAGCACTAAAAAATGATTCAAGAGTTTATGGTGTTACTTTAAATCCTGATTTAGATCCAGATACTGGCATTGGTGTTGATGCTGTACAAACTGGAGTGTTTACAAAAACTACATTGGACCGCGGAGATTTCCTAAACTGGGGTATGCGTAGAATGAACGAAGCTACTAATCCTTATAGTGGTGTTAACGTTTCTGGCGGATATAATTATACATTAGATGCTAGCGGTGTTGATGTTATTATTGTCGATAGTGGTATTCAAGCAGACCATCCAGAATTTCAAGACGCATCTGGAGTAAGTAGAGTACAAGAAATTGACTGGTACACCGAGAGTGGTGTATCAGGTACAATGCCAGCAGGTCATTATTCAGATTATGACGGACACGGCACACACGTTGCAGGTACAGTTGCTGGTAAAACATATGGCTGGGCAAAAAATGCTAAAATTTATAGTATAAAATTAGATGGCTTGCAAGGTTCTTCAGATCCAAATACCGGCATAAGTGTTACTGCTATGGCTGACGTTATTATAGCTTGGCACAATGCTAAAACTGTAGATCCTGCAACAGGTTATAAACGTCCTACAGTTGTTAATCACAGTTGGGGTTATTTAAGATATTATGATACTGTTACCAATCTTACATATAGAGGTACCTTAAAAACAGGTACAGATATTGATACTACTGCAAAACGTTGGGCATTTGGTTTACCACCAACTACAAGTTTAGGCAGATACACAACAAACGTAAGACTAGCATCAGTTGATGCTGACATACAATTAATGATTGATGCAGGCATACATGTATGTATTGCAGCTGGAAATAGAAGCCATAAGATTGATGTTGTTGGTGGCGATGACTACGATAACTTTATAGCAGCAAATACTGGTTCAGTATCTTATCAAAGAGGATCTAGTCCTTATGATGACGAAGCACACATAGTAGGCAACATTGATAGTAATCCGCATTCCGGAGGATTAGAACAAAAAGCAACTAGTTCTGAAACAGGACCAGGCGTAAGTGTGTATGCTCCAGGAACAGATATTATGAGTGCTATGAGTACTACAAATAAGTTTGGCGCAACTGTTGCTAACAACCCTTATCCTGCAAATAGTAATTTCTTAATTAACAATATAAGTGGCACAAGTATGGCATCACCGCAAATTGCAGGCATGCTGTCTTTATGGTTACAATTAAATCCAAATTCAACTCCAGCTCAAGCACTAGCATTTGTATCTGCTTCGTCAAAAACAGCTCAATTGTACGATACAGCTAGTGCTGTTGACTATACTAATACTAGAAGCTTATTGGGCAGCGAAAATAGATTTGGCTTTAATAAATTTAATAGTAGTACACAGTTAAGAATTGGTACACCGTTAGCCGAGCAGTCAGCTGCACCTGCTACATATGCACTATCAGTTAACAATGCAATAGTTAATGAAGGTGCGCAGTTTATTATTACTCTAACAACCACCAATGTAGATGATGGAACTACTGTTCCGTATACAATTACAGGTGTTACATCTAGTGATATAAGTGGATCAAGTTTAACTGGTAGCTTTACTGTGAATAGTAATACTGCAACAGCTACATTTACTGTAGCAGCAGATGCAACTACTGAAGGAACAGAAACATTCTTAATGACATTAGATGCACTAAGCATAACACAAAGTGTTACATTTAATGATACGAGTTTAACACCTGCAGGTCCGTATGTTGTTACAGCAGCAGCAAACAATGTAGACGAAGGTAGCGCATTAACATTTAGTGTTACAACATCAAATGTAGCAGATGCAACTACATTATACTGGACTGTTACTAATGATTCTGACTTTGCTACATCAAGTGGTAGTTTTGTAATTAACAGCAACAGTGGATCGTTTAGTGTAACACCAACAGCTGATACAACTACTGAAGGCGTAGAAACATTTACTGCTAGTGTTAGAACAGGCAGTATAAGTGGCAGTATTGTTGGAACATCGGGAACAGTTACTATTAATGACACAAGTGTTACTGACCCCGACGCTCTTTCTTACTCACTCGCTGCAAGTTCATCTTCTTTACAGGAAGGCGAGAAAACAACGTTTACACTTACTACAGCAAACGTAGACGATGCAACTAACGTACCATACACAATTACAGGTGTTAGTCCAAGTGATTTGAATATTGGTCCAAGGGCAAGTGGCGCTGTAGGAAATACTGTAGGATATGGTAGTAACTTCTTTACTAGAGAAGTTAGAACAGCAGGTGTTAGACTTGTAAGTGCAGGAGCTGTTGGTGGACAAGCAGCAGTGCCAGATGCATTTATTGAAAAAGTAGCACGTATGTTCCAATTGTTTACTAATTCAACAGGCGCAGGTATTAACGCAGGCAAACAAAATCAACTAATTGAAACATTACTTGGTAATACAACATCGTATCACTCACCAAAGCCGACTATACAAAGAATAGCAAGAGGCGCAGGCGGAGACTATACACCAAACTTCTTAACTGATGCAGGTATACGTAGTTACGGATTAGAACCATTGTTTGATGAAACTGTACAAAACGATATGGTATGGTACTTAAACAGTAGTGGTACTCCTGGAACAGGTGATGAAGATGCACAAGAAGTAATTGAACACGTATTCCATACATTACACATGCATGGTTTGGATGCAGCAACATTAAAAATGTATCCAGATATAAGTTCAGACTGGGCAACTAGTGACTTACACGCTGCAATGAAAGAAGCAGCAGATGCAAGCAAATGGGATCCAAGTGGATATGCGCCTAATTGGGAAACTGATGCAGGAGAGTTTGAAGTAGGCGTTAAAGAGTATTTGTACTTGCTTAACTTCTGTATGTTTGATTATTCAAGTTTATGGGACGGCGGGAGTCTTGCTCCAGAATGGACAGATGACATGCGTACACCAGCAGGTATACAAACAAACAACCCACTAGGCTATGCATTATTTAATACACATATTGGGGATGTAATTAGTAAGCCAGCCATTGCAACTATTAGAACAATATTCCAAGATGGTGACGTAGGTGATCCAACAATTGCAGGCGCATCAGGATATAGTGCAGACGCAGCAATTCCGCTAACTGGCAACTTTACAATTAATTCAAACACTGCTACACTTGAAATTAACACAGCAAAAGATGGAACCACTGATGGTGATAAAACACTAGCACTTGCACTAGACAATGGTGAAGCATCAACAAACGTTAGTATTACAGATTCAAGCCAAGCTGTTGGTCCAACTTATTATGTTTATCCAGCAGCAGAAGCAATCGACGAAGGTAGTGCTTTAACAATCAATGTTGTTACAACAGATGTAGCAGATGCAACTACACTTTATTGGACTGCAACAAACAGTAGTGACTTTAGTACGTCAAGTGGTAGCTTTGCAATCACAAGCGACAATGGATCATTTACAGTTACACCAACAGCTGATACAACAACAGAAGGCACAGAAACGTTTACTGTTCAGATTAGAACAGGTAGTATTAGCGGTGCAATTGTAGATACATCAAATGCAATTACAATTAACGATACAAGTCTTAATCCGGCTGCATTTGTTCCAGACTATACACTAGCAATTGGCTTCCCAGGCACAGGATTATATTCAGTAAGCGGAACGGACCGTAATGGTTCAGTAAGTGGAAATAACCAACCACTTACATTCAACGTTGGAGATAAAGTAAGATTTAATAACTCAGTTAGCGGCGGACATCCGTTGTACGTAAAAACTGTACAAGGTCCAGGAACATCTAACCAAGCAAGCGGTGTTGACGGTGCAGGAACATCAGTTGTGGATTGGACTGTAGGATCTAGCGGAACTTATTACTATCAATGTTCAATACACAATAATATGTACGGTACAATAACTGTAGCATAAGGAAACTAAAATGGCAGTACAACTAATTAACATCGGCAATGTAGCAAACGACGGAACAGGTGATGATCTACGTGAAGCAATGATCAAAATTAATAATAATTTTGAAGAATTGGATCTACGAGATGATGAAGCAACCTCTGCTAGTAACTTGGGTGATGTTGGCGAAGGTTTATTCCTTCGTAGAAATGTATATGACTTAGAATTTAAAAAGATTAGTGCAGGCGCAAATGTAACATTAACTGCTGATGATGATAAAATTGTAATTGCATCAGACAGTGGTGTCAGTGACTTAACTATAAATTGTGATATAGGAAGTGTTGTATTAGACGATAGTGCATCTTTGCAGATAAGCGGCGGAACTGACATATCAACATTTTTAGAAAATGGTGTACTTACTATCTCATATGCAGGAGTCACTGACTTAGTATCGGATACTACTCCACAACTAAGTGCAGACTTGGATGCGCAAACTAATAACTTGTTAAATGTAGGAACTATTAGCACATCAGGAGTTACAGGACCATTAACAGGCAATGTTACCGGTGATGTTACAGGTGATGTTACAGGTAATCTAACAGGTAACGTTACAGGAGATGTTACCGGTCTTGTACATGGAATTGACATACGCACTATAGCAGGCGATGATCAAGCAGATTTTGGTGCTATTAATCCTGTGATAGAAAATTTATTCCAATATGTTATACTCAACACTGATATCGATTGGGGGTCATTTACAGCTCCAAATACCGCTTCGTTTGATTTAGGCAGCTTTGCTACATAACATTTAATTCCGATAAATACGTTGTATAAGGAATCTATTTAATGCTAAATTTATGGAACGTTGCACCTGGAGTTAGGCTTCAAACACTAATTGAAAGATCTCAAGTAAATATATCTTTGCCGCTGGCAAATGGTGTTATTGCTGATGTAGAAATAATTAGTGGTAGTATTCCCACAGGTTCAAGATTAGAAGGTACTGCAATAGTAGGTACAGTGTATGAAGTTGCATATGATACAACATTTAATGCAGTATTCAGAGCAACCACAGATGCTGGGTTTCAAGATTGCACAATAGAATTTGTAGTAACTGGACCTGATAGTCCAACATGGCAAACAAATGAAGGACTGTTGCCTGTCGGATCAAACAATAGTTTGTTTATACTTGATAATGAAATTATTGACTTTCAATTAGTAGCTACAGACACTGATATGAGCGCAGGCGACGAATTAAGTTATTTTATAGCAGACGGCGATGGTGTTTTACCTCCCGGTATTACACTCAGCGACACAGGTAAATTACAAGGTACTACAGAACCACTACTTAGTTTAGATAAAAGATTTACAGGAGGACAATATGATAGTTCTCCTTATGCTGGATTGCCTATGGATTATGCAGTTCTAAGTTCAAATGGCTACGGCAGTTTTTATTACGATACTGTAGACTTTGATTACAACGAACCAACTGCAAATTTACGAAAATTAAATAGATATTATCCATTTGCTGTTACAGTAACAGATGGTGAAAATTTTGAACGTAGAGAATTTAAAATCTATCTAGTAGGCGACGACTACTTAAAAGCAGACAACACACTGATGCAGTCCGGGACTGGAGTGTTTACTGCTGACGCAACCAATGTAAGAACTCCAGTTTGGATAACTCCAAAAGACTTGGGATTTAAACGTGCAAATAATTACACCACATTATATTTAGAAATCATAGACAATTGGACGCTCGAAGGAGTTGTAGTTTATACTCTTGAAGATGTAAACGACGATCTTTCAGCCAGTGAATTACCAAAAGGTATGTCGTTGGATAGTCAGACTGGTGAAATTATAGGACGTATTCCTTACCAAACTGCTATTACACAAGATTATAAATTTACAGTAAGAGCAACACGTATTACTACTGATTTAGAAACAGTTACAATCTTTGCAAATTATTATGAAGATGTATTATTAGGTAATAACAGTTTCAAAATTAATAAAATTGACCTAACTGGAGATATAGATGGCACTAACGATTTGTTTGAATTGGTCGGTAAGAAAATACTCCTAGGTAAAAGACAATACACTGTTACTAACGTTGATGCTAGAAATACAGATTATGATATTATATTTGTAGATCAAAATCTTGCTCCTAGTATTAATTTACAGTTGAGTAAGACAGCTTTAGTAGGGCAGGATCATATGTTTGTTGATCGCTTGTCTGAGAGTAATAAAGACAAGTATCAAGGCAGAACACTAAAGTTTTCAAACACTCAATCATACGTTATTAACGGATTTACTCCATACATAGAATGGCAAGTTTCACAAACCACAGCTAATGATCCATTTTTACCAGCTGGGGCTCCTAGAATAATTGAAGTAAACACAAATTATTATGTTGGCGATTATGTTGTTAACACTGTTGAAACAGGTGGCGATGGTAAAATTTATAAATGTTTGGTATCACATACTGCGGCTGCACAATTAGATGGAGTAGGTGATAATATTCTTGTAAACAATATAGTTCAAATCAATTTTATTAATGCAAACTGGCAGGAAGTTGCTGAAACACTAGAAGGTCTTAGTGTAGACGATAGAGTAACTGCAACAAAACAAGCACTCGAAGCCGAATATAATGGCACTGCATATATTACTACTATAGACACTCATAATTGGAAAATAAGAGTACCCAGCACTGGTTATTCGAGAATTAAGTCAAATATAACAAACTTTTTTGCAGGCTCAGACAGTAGTGATATAGATACTACATTAATAAGAGATAATGAAGACAAAGTGCAACTATCTACTAATTTAGGTTTGCAGTTAAACAACGGTAGAAATATAGGTATTGCATTATTTAAGAAAGATAATTTCTTTAAAAATATAATTGTTGCAAATAGCGACGAAATCGATATTCCTAGCACTGCAAAAACATTTGATTTAAGAGTAATTGGCGAAATCGATAGTAATATTAAGTGGATAACTCCTGCAAATTTAGGCACTATAAATGCTAACTTTACAAGCACAATAAAACTGATCGCTGAAACTACTGTTCCTGATACTGCTATGATTTATACATTGAAATTAGGAAAACTACCTTTTGGGTTGACTTTAAATTATGATGGTGAAATTATTGGCTCCGCAAGACAGTTTGGCACTGTAGATGATCCGGGCTTAACTATATTTGAAAATAAAGAAGTTACGTGGGACGGCGCACTTCCTGGAGATACAACTTTTGATAGAGACTACACATTTACCGTTGAAGCAAGAGACAGATTTAATTACACTGCTATTGAACAAGAATTTAAATTAAAAGTAATAGATTTAGATAATACTCAGTATACTGATATTTACATGCGACCTATGCTGAAAGAAGATCAAAAAACATATTATAAAAACTTTATAAGTGATCCTGAAGTATTTACACCAAATAAAATTTACCGACCAAGTGATCCAACATTTGGCATACAACAAAACTTGGATATGCTGGTATACGCAGGTGTTGAAGCATCTGGTATAGATAGGTTTGTTGCAGCATCAACAAAAGGACACAAGCGTAAAAAATATATATTAGGTGATATTAAAAGTGCTGTAGCAAAAGAAAGTGCAACATCAGATACTGTATATGAAGTAATATACATAGAAGTTAAAGATCCTGCAAATTCACCAATAGCCAACAGAAAAACAGCATCTAGTTTTCAAATAAAAAACAAAGAAAAAATTACAGTTGACAGTGTACAATATGCTGCTGTTGATGATGCAACTAGATTTGGAGCAGGTTATGATCAACTAGCAGTTGGAACTAGAGCAGTTGTAAGATTTGTATTCAGTGAAAATGATGAAATTGTTATTGACACACGAACACCAGCACAAGAAGATATTAACGTAGATGACGCAGATTTTGAAGTAACCTTAAGAGACGGCAGCGTAGTAACAGTAGAACTACAAAAAGGCGACAGCGAGCCATATCGTTTTAGACCTAAAACTAATACAATCAAAGCAGACAGTAATGCAATCAGTGTTAGTCAATCTAATGATGTAACTAGATATATATCTAGTATAGATAATATGAGAGCTAGTATTAAAACTATTGGTGATGAAGAACGTAATTACTTACCGCTATGGATGAGAACTGCACAAACAGGTTTTGAAGAATTAGATTATATAACTGCAATACCTATCTGTTACTGTAAACCAGGCGAAAGTGCAACTATTATTAATAATATTAAAAATTATGGATTTGATCCTAAATTAATTAACTACGATATAGACAGATATATTGTTAAAAGAACCGAAAACTCCGATGTTGAAAAATTTGTCCTGTTCGCAAATTATCAATTCAATGTATAACATCGATAAATATACTAAAGAGGAATTAACATGCCAAGCAACATTATAAGCGAAACAATTGACGGAGCATATCCAGTAGCGGGTATTGATAACGATACACAAGGATTTCGTGATAACTTTACAATTATCAAAACTGGATTAACAACTGCAACTAGTGAAATTACTGCATTACAATCAAATACTGCTAAATTAAATGAATCTAACGATTTTAACGGCAGTGATGTTAGTGATGCTAACTTTTCATTGAATACTGAAAAATATCATAATATTGGTACTGTAATTACAGGACAAAATATTAGTGTTTTAAATGGTCCTTATCAAAGCATGACTATTAATCTACCAGAAGGTACTGGCGCTATTAATTTTGCACTTGCTGATTGGCCAGATAGAGATCATGTTTCTAAAATGACTGTACAAATGTTAGGCAATGATACTCCTAAATCTGTAACATTTACTGTAGAATCTGGTGGAACAATCAAATACAATAGTTCATATCCAAGGACTGATGGTACTGCAACAGCCACAGTAGATAGTAGCACAGATCCAATAATTATTGATTTTTGGACATACAATCAAGGTACTACTGTATATGCAGAATACAGAGGACGTTTTGAAGCCTAATGCTTAATCCTCTAGTTGATAGTTTAGCAGATCTATCTATAAACGAATTAGAAGAAAAAATAGTTGTACTCCAGCGTAGATTTTTTATGACAGGAAATACTGGAGTACAAGCTCAAATACAAAACTTCTTAGAAATCTACAAAGAAGAACTACACACACGCCGCGCAATCGAATATCAACGTCAAAAAGATCAAGAAAGCGGCGATTCAGGACTTGACAGTTTAATCAAAGTAAGCTAAAATAAGTGTATGCTTATGAAAACAGACGAACTAGGTATTCCACGATTTACAAACAAAGATTTAGTTGACATGATCTATAGTGGTCACGTTGACAAATGTCATGTTGTGTTGTGTGATCCTAGTGATGATATAGATAAATTTAATTCAGCAATGCAAGAACAGCATTTACCTGAGCTTAATCAATATATTCCGATAGATGTAGAACAGAAAGACTTTGATAATGCATTACAGTCTGAATGGTTTATGCCCGATGAGTATAAGACACTAAACGTACACAACTATATTCTAACAAAATGCAACACACAAGAAGAAACAGCAAGATGTGCTGAAGAACTTGCTGAGTTTGAAGGCAGAGGTATGATTCCACTATTACAGTATATGATCTATCTTGTAGACTTTATGCGTGAGAATGATATTGTGTGGGGTGTAGGCAGAGGATCAAGTGTAGCAAGTTATGTGTTATACTTAATAGGTGTACACAGAATAGATTCAATCCAGTTTGACCTGGATTGGCAAGAGTTCCTAAGATAAATACGTACATAACTAAAGGAGAAAGATATGTCAAAGGTATCGGCAGCAAAAAAACAGCATCGTACTATGCGAGGCAAACAAGTAGACATGGATCTGCTTAGAAAACGTAATGAACTAACACCAGCAGTAGGCAATGCTCGTGTAAATGCACGTGGTGATGAACTAGGCGCAGGTGGACAGATCATTAAAAAGCGTGAAGATGTAGTAAACGAATACTATACACAAGCAGGTGTTGCGACAGAAGCAACAGGACGTCCAACTACTAATACTGAAACTGTACAACAACCTACAGCAGTAGCAGAGCCTGCTAAGAAAACTGTAACCAGAACTAAAAAACAAGATCCAGAGCCAGTAATCGAAGCACCGATTACAGCAGCAGAACAAGAAATGCTAGACGAAGCTGATTCTTGGGTAGAAGACGAAGACGGAAATTTTGTACAACGAGGTGAATAAATGGCTCAGAACCTAAATGCAGTCAAAGGCACGCCTAGAGCTTTTGGAGAAACTGTATTAGTAACAGACATGCATTTTGGAGAACAGATATCTAAAGGTGGAATTATCATTGCAGACGATGATGGCACTACTAGAGGCATCTATCCACGTTGGGCCAAGGTATATGACAAAGGTCCTGACAATAAAGATGAATTCAATGTCGGAGATTGGATTTTAGTCGTGCATGGTCGTTGGACTAGAAGTGTTGCAGTAGAAACACCAAAAGGCAAATTAGAAATACGCAAAGTTGAACTAGAAAGTATTTTAGCAACAAGCAAAACAAAACCGTCTGGATTACAGATTGGTGCAGAATATTCAGATGGCGAACACGCTAGTGTAGATCCATCCGCATTTATAAACGCATAAGAGGCAATAATGACAAACCCATTTAACGACATCGATACGTTTGGAACAGCGTGTGACCAACCACCAAGCGAAGCAAACTACAAAATGTACCTCAGTCTTATTGACGAGGAAGTAGGCGAGCTAGTAGATGCTGTAGCAGCAAACGACAAGGTAGAACAACTTGATGCATTAATAGACATCTTAGTTGTTACTATGGGTGCAGTACGTGCCGCAGGCTGGGACGGAGAAGCAGCCTGGAAAGAAGTAATGGACACAAACTTTGCAAAGATTGATCCAGATACAGGTAAAGTACGCAAGCGTGAAGACGGCAAAGTACTAAAGCCTGAAGGTTGGAAGGCACCAGAGCTTGCCCAATTTATAAGAGACTGATATGAAACTTTGGGTATTTGGGGATAGTTATAGTATCGGATCGTCTTTTAAACACGAAAATTTATGGCACTATGATGAAAATTGGATAGACATTGTTGCAGGAAATCTTAGCATTGATCAGGCAAATATTGAAAACTTTTCGCAATTTGGTGTTTCAAATGACTATATTTTTAAAACAGTAATAGAAAATTATAATAACTTCTCAAAAGATGATTGTGTTATTATTCAATTAACTGGCCCTAATAGAAAATGGTTTTTTCCTAATGATCCAAGTTTAAGTAATTTTGTTAGCATGCGTGAAGGCAATCACCCGAAACAAATACAAACTGCATTAGATTATTATGTTAGACATTTACAAAATGATCAGTTAGATGATATACAATATACTGCATATGTGTATTCTATACAATATATGATGTTAGTGAAGCCCGGAATAAAATTTTTAGTAGTTCCAGGGTTTGCAGACTATCCTGGAGTTACTGGAAATTTAACAGAACATGTATGTGATGCAGAGTTTTCTTCATCTGAAGTTTTATCTAAATTTTATAAAAAAACAGGATGGGATCCAAGATTAAATCATATGACTATGGATAATCATCGTGTATTAGCCAGTAAAGTTGCTGATTATTTTGAAACAAATCAACCTATTGATTTAACCACTGGATTTAAATCTAACATATATACTTAAAAAACACTTGACTCCTTAGCATTTATGCGTTATAATATGTATAAAGCTAAGGAGTTTCTATGAAAATAACACCACAAACAGCAGGCTTAGGCACAACAGGTGCTACAGGCATTGCTTTATTAATCTTACACACAACAGGATATCTGACAGGATGGGCATGGCCTATTCTTTATGTGTTCTTAATCATGTCAGGCATTGGACAAGAAAATAGGAAGGGCTAACTATGGCTACGCACGGAATGATCGACCTAGAAACACTGGACACAAAGCCTAGTTGTACAGTTTTAAGTTTAGGTGCAGTTAAATTTAATCCATTAGACGATAGCGAGCCACACTCAGAGCTATATCTTAAAATTAGTGTGGACGATCAGGATCGACTGGGCCGTACTGCAAGTGACGGCACTATAGAATGGTGGAGCAAACAAGACCCCAAAGCAATGGAAGAAGCATTTGATCAAACTGGCGCTGTAACTGTAGAGGAAGCATTGCGACAAGTTAGCAAATGGAGTGTAGGTGTTGATACTATTTGGGGACAAGGATACGGTTTTGACCTAACTATTATGGAAGACATGTATCGTATGCTAGGTGTACCTATTCCGTGGCAGTTTTGGCAAATCAAAGATGCTCGTACATTGTTTGGATGCTGTAAAGTAGATCCACGCAAAGTTCTAAATCAAACTGACTTACACAATGCTCTAGCAGACGCTTACTTCCAAGCAAAAGGTGTGCAGTTTGCATACAAGGAGTTAGGAGTACAGCGTTGATACGGTGGTATGATTATCCCGCAGCATTTTTAGCAGCAGACTTAATGATGACTACTGCATTTAGTATTCCTTGGATTGGCCTTATTGTTGCATATGCTATGTATGAATATGGCTGGGAAGCATATTGTAACTGGAGGTATAGACAAGAATATGAAAGATAGTCCTATAAACACACTACAGCAACTAATGATTATCACCGCCGAAGAGTGCGGAGAATTAACACAACGCTGTTCAAAGATTGTACGCAAGTTTGAGTACAAAGAAGAAATAACAGACGAACAACGTGAGAAACTACTTGAAGAAGTTGGCGATGTTTATTGTATGATTAATCTAATGACAGAACATGGTGTCTTAGATTGGAAGCACATTTACGCTCGCAGTAGTGTAAAAGAAGAAAAATTAAAGAAATGGAGTCAACTAATTGAAGTACGTGATTGACATTGATGGCACTATCTGTAAAGAAGTAATTATACCTAACAGTGGTGGGAAGAAAGACTACGCTAATCATATTCCAATGCCAGAGCGCATTGCACGAGTAAATGCATTGTATGATGCAGGACATACAATCAAATATATGACAGCACGGGGTTGCGTTAGTGGTGTAAACTATTTTGAACTTACATACAAGCAGCTAATGGATTGGGGTGCAAAGCATCACGAACTTAGTGTAGGCAAAAAAGAAAACTACGATGTATGGATTGACGACAAAGCGTTTTGGAGTGAAAATTTCTTCCGTGAAACAGGAGAGTCATATGAGTGAGATACTGGATAAACTAAATGGTATTATGGACGAGATACAAGCCATAATGGAGTCACATCCAAGAGCGCATATACCACCTAGCGATGAGCTTCTTGAACTATTACGAAGAGCCAACATATACTTTGCTCATATGGATGATGAAAACAGAGATTATTTTCAGTATGTTAATCATGCTATAGAAGAAGAAACGGAGTGGAACGTATGAATGATCATAGATTTATTGCAGCAATGGACCACAGTGGCGGTTCAACAGGAGGCGTACTAGAACGCTACGGACAAGAATACACAGATGTAGACTAGATGGAGAAAGTTCATGCTATGCGTCTTAGAATGGTCAACAGTCCTGACTTCAACGACTCAAACATCTGGGGAGCAA